>ENA-ORHU01000147-ORHU01000147.1-human-gut-metagenome-genome-assembly--contig:-NODE-147-length-18510-cov-6.16348_pt1 | contig 18510 bp, 9 predicted proteins | sample MGYA00243022_ERZ508730 | MGnify/ENA primary metagenome ERZ508730 (study PRJEB26277, sample SAMN04329827) | human gut metagenome | biome: human-associated habitat | host: Homo sapiens | place: USA...
TTGAACGTTACTCTACCTGCTACCTAGTTGTCTCACTACCAGCCGGATGGAAATTATAATTATATCCATTACGTTTATAAAATTTGGGTCCTTCACAAGTTTCATGAGCTTCATGTCCGTCAAAAATGATACGAGACTGGGTAATAGCTTGAGTTGCCTCAGCATTTAATTCACAAATGGCTATGACACTTTTTAAACCGGCACGACTACCTGCATAAGCATGTACCATATACACTCGTCCATCATCATCCCAAAGAGGCGTTGTGTCAATGATTCCTTTACCTGATTTTACTAAAACCGGCTCACTCCAAGGACCTTCCACTTTTGAGGATTTCACCATATAAACTCCTTGATCGGGATCTCCCCAAAAAATATAAAATTCCCCGTTATGATAGCGGATGCTAGGAGCCCATACACGATTTCCATGCTGGGGAGAATTATCGTTTATGGGAGGTACGGCATAAGGTAATGCCGCACCAATGATACTCCAATTCACCAAATCCTTGGAATGTAATATTTGCAAACCGGGTAAACAACCGAAACTCGATGAAGTCAAATAATAATCATCTCCAACCCTACATGCGTCAGGATCAGAATAATCCGCATAAAGTACTGGATTTTTATAAGTTCCATCACCTTGGTCTGACACCCATACTTTTGAAACATAGTCTTGAGCAGAAACTAATCCTCCGCTCATTCCCACCAAGTAAAAAGCTATAATATATTTCTTCATTATTTATAACCTGTATTTTGAGTAAATTCCGTTTTATTTTCAATAGCGTCCAAGAATGTCTGAGGGAATGGACGTACCCAATGATGTTCATCCACATTTGCAGCATCAGGATTACACTTTTTTATTCTTTTTACAAACTGTTCTTTACCAAATCGTTTCAAATCAAACCAACGCAACTGCTCTCCAGCCAACTCCCGTGCACGTTCATCCAGTATAAAATCAATATCTTGTATTTGTGACAATTCAACACGCATCGCATCTTCATATCCGGATATGGCACGAGTCATACGCAATTTATTCATATAATCCAAAGCATCCGCTTTATTTGCTTTAGCTCCCGCCTCTGCTGCAATAAGATACATTTCAGCAATACGAATCATGAAGCCGTCACGAGTACTTCTATCTTCATCTTTTGACGCACGAGTAGGATCTGCAAATTTACTCAACTCCAAATATTGCTTCATATTCTTTGTCGAACCATCTGCATTATACACATCATTTCTATCAAAAAGCTGATAACGATTTTCTGCCCATGCCCGTTGAGCTTTAGTTGCCTCCCCTTTAATTATATAAATAGCAGTATCAGTCATTGCAGTATATTTACCTTTTCCCTTCTCATTATTCATAATCCATAAATTACGAAAACTACCAGCATAACGCTGGTCTTTTTCCTCATCAAACAAATCCACCAAATAACGAGTTGGCATATATCGGTTAAATGGACGACCATATTCTGCTGTACGTGTCATACCCGGTTGATCATCATACTTCATACAAAAAAGCAAATGTGCATTATTCCCTCCGTTTCTGATAACAGGTTTATCATCCAATTCAGAATTATACAACTGATTTGTCGAATAATCTACATACCATATCACTTCTTTATTAGAGTTTCCATCACTATTCTTCATGTCCCATATTGAAGCAAAATCTTCAGCTAATTCAAACGGACCATTTTCTATCACATCTTTAGCCAAATCGTATGCCTGTCCATACATGTCCACATCGTTCTTTTCACTTGCTCTAGTTAATAAAAGTCTAGCTTTTAAAGCTTTCGCAGTCCAGATGGTAACCCGTCCACCATCATTTTGCAAAGTTGACAACTTGCTTTTGATAGCCCAATCCAAATCATCAAACATATATTGGTAGATATTATCTGTAGAAGTTTTTACCGGGTTCATTACTATACTGGTAGAAGGCTGGTCCGTATAATAGGTATCTCCAAATGTTTCAGTCAATATCCAATAATAGAATGTACGTAAAACTCTTGCTTCCGCCTCACGCTTATTCAAAGTTGTTGCCAATATCTCATCATTGGATGGATTCGGCACTGTTTGTGCATGAAATATTGCTGTATTACACCAATTTATCGCTGCATAAAAACGGTCAAAATAAAAAGTACAGGCAGAATTTGTTCCATCCAAAGACTGGGTATATGCCGCCATATTATTATCCACGCATCCCGAACCAGCCGCAATAATATCAGTTCCAGTCTCACTTAGCCCAATCGCATCCTCTTTTCCCGCCCAAAAGCGTAAAGGAGTATAACAAGCATTAACTACAGCATTCAATCCTGCTTCCGTGTCATAATAACCTCCTTCTGAAGTCACATCACTATAATTCGTTTCATCCAAGAAACTATCACAACCACATCCTAGAGTTAGCATCAAAGATGTCAATACAAATATATTTTTCTTCATAATTACTTTCTTTTAATATTATACACTCTATCAAAAATCCAAGTTCACACCAAAAACAAGCTGTTTGGTCATCGGAAATGAAATTCCTCCCCCTCGTTCTGGATCGTAATTATCAATGCTGCTGAAGGTAAAGAAATTTTTTGCAGTTGCATAGATACGTGCACGTCCCAAACCTAAACTAGCCAATACTTTTGAAGGGATATTATAGGCCAGGGTTACATCCCTCACCTTAACAAACGACCCTTTTTCATATTTCAAAGTTGAGGAATATCTAGTTTTTCCAAACCCATAAAACCGATTGGGACGTGGGAAATTATTAGTTGGATTTTCCGGAGTCCAGTAATCCACATTAGAACTATTTTCCAATCCATCCGGTTTATATCCTCTATTGAACTCGTAATCAATCCATTGACCTAAACGACTATAAATAAAGAACGAAAATTCAAAGTCATGAATGGTAAATGAGTTATTTATACCAAAAGTAACTTTAGGACGTTTACTATAAATCACACGGTCTTCGGGAGTTATTTCACCATTACCATCCGTATCCTGAATCTTAATATCTCCAGGTTTCTGTCCATTTTTAGCAGCTTCATCCGCTTCATCCAGTTGCCAGATTCCTATCTTTTTATAATCATAAAAGACCTGAAACGCTTCACCTACAAACCATGAGTTTGCCTCATCTCTCAGTGCTCCTGAAGCCAATTCCTTAATTTTCTCTTTATTGTGAGAAAGAGTAAAATCTGTAGTCCAAGTAAAATTCTTCTTTTGAATGTTTACAGAGTTCAACGCCACATCAATACCAAAATTTTCTGTTTTACCAATATTTTCCATAACTTCGGTATACCCATTGGTTGATGGAATCTTACGATTCATCAATACATTTCTAGTATATGATTTATATACATCTACAGAACCTGAAAGACGGTTATTAAAGAAACCGAAATCCACACCTAGATCAAACACAGAAGTTGTTTCCCAAGTCAGATTTTTATTCGACATCGTTTTAGGATACAGCCCACTAGCCAAATCATTGTTAAATGAATAAGTGGACGAACCTAAAAGCCCGACAGTCTGATAAGGATCAATAGCCGATTGCCCTGATTCTCCCCAACTCAAACGAAGTTTTAAATTTGACAGTTCGTCAAAACCTTTCAAAAAACTTTCTTCATTCATTCTCCATGCCACCGCTACAGATGGGAAATACCCCCATTTATGTCCATCGGCTAATAATGAAGAACCGTCCGCACGTAATGACGCTGTAAGAATATAACGATCCATAAACTTATAGTTTACACGCCCGAAAAAAGAAGCTAATTTTTCCTCATTTAAATAGCTGTCAATCATGACTTCCTTGGTATTCGATGCCAAATTATGATAGATATTTCCTCCATATGTCTGTCCTTTACCTGAAGCCAAAGTGTACTCCTTACTTTTATAAATAGTACTTGTACCACCCATTATCTGAAAATCATGTTCACCTAAAATTTTAGAATAAGTCAGAACATTTTCCCAAGTTATACCCGATTCTATAGTATGCTCTTTTAATGATTTACTATCCTTACCTTCTCCATCCAAAGAATTTGCAGAACAATAATATCCCCTTCTCTTATTTCTTACATCCACACCTAAAGTTGTTCTAAAAAGCAAATCTTTTGTGATATTCCAATTCGCATATAGACTACCGAAAAAACGGGTTGCTTTTGTATTATCTTTTACAGCTCCATCTACATCATCCACTAACGGATTAGTTTGAGAATTATATCCCGGAGCAGGAAATCTTACTACTTCTCCATTTTCATCATAAGGTTTTGACAAAGGCACAATCTTATTACACATATTCAAAGGATCACGACGCGTGTTTTGATCTTTGTATGTATAAGTAATATTAGTACCAATCTTCAAGTTTTCTAATAGTTTATGATCTAATGCCACTCTAGCATTCAAGCGTTTATAATTATCATTTTTAAAAAGTCCATTTTCGCCTCTGTATCCTAAAGAAATAGAATGTTGTGTTTTCTCTGTACCTCCTGTTATAGACAATTCATAATTCTGATTAAATCCATTACTCATCATTAAATCTCTATAATCTGTAGAAACTCCTTCTCGTACATACTCTAATTCCTGTGCTACCGTAAAGACTTGCTCATCTGGTAAATATTCATTAGTTGTCTGGTCACGATATGCTTCACGCTTTAACTGAGCATATTCAGCTCCGTTCATAATAGAAGGGATAAGACGAAATCATATTAATGGAAGCAAAAGCGTTCAAAGAAACCTTTGATTTTCCAGCTTTACCTTTTTTAGTTGTAACGATAATAATACCATTAGCACCACGTGTTCCATAAATAGCAGTCGAAGAAGCATCTTTCAATACCTCAATAGATTCTATATCAGAAGGATTAATATCCAAAGTTGTACCATAATCTATACCATCAACTAAAATCAGAGGTGCATTACTAGCCTTCAAAGATCTTTCACCACGAATAGTAAAACTCAAATCTGCTCCAGCTTTACCAGAAGAAGCTGTTAAATCCAATCCTGCTACTTTTCCTTGCAAAGCCTCTAAAGCATTTGTAGTAGGAATAGCAGTAATATCCCGAGACTTTACAGAAGATACTGCACCTGAAAGATCTCTTTTCTTTTGTACACCATAACCAACAACAACGACCTCATCCAAAGCTTGAGTGTCCTCTTTCAATGTAATTATGAAAGATGTTTGTTTTCCCACAGAGACAGACTGAGTGAGATACCCAATGTAAGAAACAACCAAAACATCTTTTTCCTTCACATTTGGTATGGTAAATTTACCATCCAAATCCGTTATAGAACCATTTCCTGTTCCTTTCACAGAAACATTAACACCAATAACCGGTTCTCCTGACATATCTTTTACCATACCGGAAATCTGACGGGTCTGTGCAAAAGATAACAGATACATAACACTGAATATCAAAGACATAAACATTCTTTGAATACAAACTTTTTGATTCATAAACTAGTGTTTTTATAATTAGTAAATAAGGTAATTTTTCAACATTCTTTTAATTTAAAAAACCACGGTAACAGGTTCACCTGCTTTCAACGCTATTTCCTGTTTATCTATACCTTGTAACTGGATTTTCACAGTCTGATTTATTTTGGACAACAAAGTTGCTTTTACTTCTTTTTCGTGCCATACTAATTCTTGTAACAGGATTCCTCCTCTTAAAGCTATCCCTTTTATAGTACCATTCTTCCATTGAACAGGCTTACAAGGTAAAAGAGAGATTACACCAGGTTCAGAATAAACCATCATCTTCATCACTAATGACGGATATCCCCCACAAATGTCCAAATTGAATGTTTTCTTAGGGTCATGAGTTGAAACTAAATTGTTGTTCCAATAACTATTTCCAAGCCAGACCAACATATCATAAGCCATTTCTGTCTCTCCTAAAGCACATGCCGCAAATGCCAACTGAACCATCCCAAACGCCATGATACCTCCGTTATCCTGTCGCCGTATTTCCATTCTGCGATTGATAGCGCGTTTACACCCCTCTATCAAATCTTGATTACCCATAATCAACGGATCATGAAAATCATACAATCCGAATAAATGAGAAGCATGACGGTGTTTATGATTATCCTGCAAATCTTTCCACATCCACTCTCTGATTTCCCCATTTTCATTCAACATATAAGAAGGCATTTTTTCCTGCATCGCTTTCCATACTGGAATCTTATCTTGATTTACCCCTAAAATCTGGCTGGCTTCTATAACAGAACGCAATAACCCATTAGCAGCCATTACATCCATAGTAGCATTGACACATGCCTGACTTGAACTATTAGCCGGATTATTCTCTGGAGAATATGAAGGGTTAAAAATATACTTTCCATCATTACCTTCTTTTAAGAAATCCTCATAGAACAAAGCAGCCTGCTCCATAAACGGAAGCGCACGCTCTCTTAGAAAATCTTTATCCAAGGTGTACATATAATAATCATAATAGAACAATGAATACCATGCGGCTCCTGCTAACCAAAACGTCATCGGCCATGTAGCATCAAAATGATTATTCAGACCATGGGAACTAAAACGTGAAGGGACATGAATACCCTGACAATTAAAAAGTTCACGCGCATTCACTTTAAAATCCTCCATATATGCTTCCAGCCTGTCGAACAAAGGCAACATCAACTCCGGGGTATTAGCCTGAAGATAATGGGAAACGACAACCGGAAGATTACCATTGGTCGTATAATCACCAGACCACGGAGGAGTCATAGTAGCCCCCCAAATACCTTGAAGATTAGGAGGATTAATACCCGTCGCACTAATTACATTATAACGTGCCGCATCAAAAAGTTTTTCTACAAGAGCCGGATTAGAGCCTCCTAACTTCAACAATTCTTCAGAAGATTTCATCCGGTCCTCTTCTGATGCATCCAAATCAATAGAAACACGTTCAAACAATTCTTTATGAATTTTCTTATGTACCGCCAGCAATTCATCATAAGTTCCATCATATGATTTTAATGCATTACTCATTTCAAGAACCCGAGACTCCTCCATATTATCAGAAGGCTCAATCCGAGCAACAATTAACACATCAGTGGCATCCCTGAGGATCAATCGGTCGGAATCCATTTCTATCTTTCCATCCGAACGTAGAACCTGTACCACTCCTTCGTAACCTTTAAAACTTTTTCTAGATTCAAACTCCCAAGGTCTTTCATACCATGCTTTAAAATAAAGCCCATTATCCATTGTTCCGGATTCGACCTTCTTTATACAAAAGTTATCATCCAGATTAAACTTCTCGATACGGCCCACATCATGCCTTATTATCTTCGAAAGGCTCAATGTTGTATTAATAGACGCTCCTTCGTCTGATGAAAATTTCAAAACAACAAGATTATCAGGTCTTGAAACAAATAATTTACGGGTGAAAACGCCATTATTATCTTCCCCATTTACTATTACCTCGCCCGAAGAAAAATCTGCTGATCTCTCATATTGTTTTTCAGTAGAAGTATCTCCTAAAAGATTGAATTGAAAAGCGGGAATAAAAAGATCTGTTGCATGTTTCCCTTTGTACCCTTCTGAGTTTGCCAAATCCACAACAAACTGAGAAGCCTCCATATATTTGTCCTCCAACAACATTTGCTGAATTTTACCTAAATATTTTCCCTGACCTACCGGTTTCCTTGCAGAATGAATAGGCAAATAAAGCAAAGCATGATTTAAAACAATGGATTCCTGATATGGATCTCCTATCACCATAGCCCCCATTATACCATTTCCACTAACTAGTGACTCCTCCCAAATTTTAGCCGGTCTGTCACTATAAAATCCCCTTTTCGGTGTTGCACCAGTATGTATTTCTGATTTACAGCTCCAAAAAGAAAAGGCAATCACACAATAGATTAAAATTTTCTTCATAGTACTTTATATTAAATAGTCTATTATATAAAATTCCATTTGGCAACCTAAAATTATTTCATTGCAAACATAGCAAAGAGGTAAAAAGGGAACGTGCATTATTTATGCCGTTCCGTGTATTTTTTAAACTACTTGATAGAAAAGTATATTATTTATGCTATTCTGTGTACTTTTTATGCCAAACCATAAAAAAGCCTTTGATTTATCAATCAAAGGCTTTTGTTTTATACTCACTCGGAGTACAATTTTTCAACTCCTTAAATACCCTACTAAAATATTGGGGAGAAGAAAAACCACTCATATAGGCTACTTGAGATATATTATAATTCCCCGAATCCAATAATTGTATGGCCCGCTTCACCCGCATATCCTTTACTAAATCAATAGGGGTCACTCCCAATATAGACTTTACCTTCCGATAAAAAACAGTACGTCCCATTTTCATCGTATCAGCCAGATCCTTAATTTTAAAGTCCTGTTCCTGGAGTTTGGATTCCACAACCTGAATCACTCTCTGAATAAATACCTCATCAAAAGAAGTTATTTGAGGTATTGAAGGAGAGAAACTATCCAAAGAAACACTCGAAGCTACCAAATTCTCCTGTTCAAAAGACCTGAATGCTTGTTTCATAAAATAATCATGTAACATTTCGCGTTGCTTCAACAAAGAAGAAATACGGGCACGTAAATATCCGGAACTAAATGGTTTAGTTATATAATCATCCGCACCATATTCCAATCCTCTGATACGATCATCCAACGCAGATTTTGCCGATAACAAAACAAAAGGTATATGACTGGTATCATGATTCTTTTTCACTTCTTCCAATAATTCAATACCATCCATACAAGGCATCATCACGTCACTAAGTACCAAGTCCGGTAATTCTAACCTTATTATTTCAAGTCCCTTTTTTCCATTCTCCGCTTCTATTATATGATACTCCTTACGAAGAATACTTACAATAAAATGTCTTAGTTCTTCATTATCATCCACTACCAAGACTGTTATATCTTTTATAAATTCTTCTTTTTGTTCTACTTGTGTCTCAATTGAAGGCATTGTTTTGCTGTCATTCAAAATGAATTCCACATTCTTGTCTGATTGGAAAACTTCATAGCTTCTTGACAAAGAAACAGAGAACACACTCCCCTGTCCTAATTTACTATCCACCATGATAGAACCATGTAGCATATCAACCAATTCTTTTACCAAGGAAAGGCCAATCCCGCTTGAAAAATTAGGGTCTGTATATCCCAAAGTTTCAAAACGTTTAAATAACATATCTATTTTTTGCAGTTCAATACCATTACCTTCATCTCTGACTTTGAAAAAGAAAACATCATTTTGAGGTTCAAGAATAAAATCGATATTCTTGCCGTCGGGAGTATACTTAAATGCATTTGACAATAGATTAAACACTATTTTTTCAAATTTATCAATATCAGTATAAAGCACATAACTATCACAGGAACAAATAAACTGAAAATTAATATTCCGCTGATGTGCCAAAGCGGTAAAAGTTTCAAAGATTTTTTTAGACAAGGATACTATATCTGTTTCTTCAATATACAATTTCATTTTGTTATTCTGTATTTTCCTAAAATCAAGTAATTGGTTGATAAGGCGTAACATACGGTCTGTATTCTTTTTTGCTATCAACATATTCTCCCGACCTTCCTCACTTAACTTCTCATGATCGATCACCTCTTCAATGGGACTGGCAATTAAAGTTAACGGAGTACGTAATTCATGAGATATATCTGTAAAAAAACGAAGTTTCAAGTTTGTTATCTGTTGCTCAAAGTCCACTTTTCGTCTTAAATTAAAAATATAAGCTAAAGTTACAGAAACAGCGACAATTATCAATAGAATTAATATGACATATAATAACCATGCCCACCCAGTTTCCCAAAAAGTCGGTTTTACATGAATAAATAACCGGGCCATATTATCAACCCATAATCCATCTCCATTAGTAGATTTTACTTCCAACACAAAATCCCCTGCCGGAAGATTAACCAAACTGGCAGAATGACCATAACCTATACAATTCCATTCCTTATCTATATTTTTCAGACGATATGCATATTGTAAATTACCCGAAGCGGCAAAATCCAATGCTGCAAAAGTAATCGAAACATTCCTCTCATTTTTTTCTAAAGTCAAAGTCTGATCTACAATAGGAGAAGAATCTCCCATTTTGTTATTTTTACCAGTACTGGCATTTGTAAAGACAATATGTGGTATAAAACTACTTTTATTCAACTTATCTAAATGCAAGTATAAAACATCTCTGTTTAAAGCCACATACATGCCATTTTTGTCATCCCTGACCAACGGTATTTCAGAAACTAATAAATGAGAATGAAAATAAAAACGATTATAAGACTCTATACTACCTCTATCAGGATTATACCTACAAATCTGATCTTCAAAACTAATCCATAGCTCATTTCTGTTTCCTTCTATCATTGTATAGGCCATATCCGAAGGCAAACCATTCTGTTTATTCAAATGCACAAACTCTATATTGTCGCACAACAAATTTTTAGACGTTACCAGATTCAATCCACTGCTATGGGTTATAATATAGATTTCTCCTTTCTTACTTTCAAAAGTATAAATTACGTCATTATTACTAAGACTATTGGCACGCTTAGTTTCACAGTGATTCAAATTAAATTGTATTTTCCTATATTCATCAGTTTTAGCTGAAAAAGATAACAGTCCATCAGTTGTCCCCACCAACATAATTCCTGTTGAAGTACAGTATATGCTCCTCACTTTTCTACATTCATCTTTAGGATAAAGATCTAATCCATTATCAGAATGAATAAAATGCAAATCAGGAAAAATCCCGTCAACAACGTTTAATCCTCCACCATAAGTACCAATCCAAATATGTCCATTCATATCTTTGCCAAAAGCATAAATAGCATCCGAACTGAGACTTCTCTTATCTTTCTTATCATGTTTGAAATGAAAAATACGGAATTTTTCAGCTTCGGGAACAGCCACATAAATCCCGTTCTCTCTACTCCCCATCCATAAACGATGAGCTTCATCTTCGAAAAAGCAATAAATATCAGCACCAAAAATAACTTGTCTGTCTTGCACCAAATCTCCTGCCTCATTCAAGTTACCTATATAACGATGCTCTCTATCATAGACTTCTATCCGTTTACTTTTATCGGCAATCCACACTCTTTGTCTGGAATCAACAAACAACCCACGTATTTTATCATGATGATTCATTGAGAAATAACTGTAATTTTCATTCAAGAACGTAATCATATCAACCCCAGAATCACAACTCAGCCATATATTCTTCTGATTATCAACTAAAAATTTTCTACCTGTAGCCTTATAAGACACTTTTTCACCATTTATATAAGTATAACCTTGTTCAAAAAGATTTTTTGTGGGATTATAAAATGAAAATTCACCATTTGAAGCTAAAATCCAGATACGTCCATAACTATCCTCATGAATAAAGTTATACATTTTCTCGCGCTGACTAAATGGATAGCTCACAAATTCTATTTTATTATGCTTCAAATCACAACAAACGACATTGGACTTTCCATTAAACATCCATAATTTATTATCTGTCGACTGAAAGAATCCGGATGGTGATATATCGGAACTACTCTTATCTATCAAAATATTTTCTACATGGTTATTATAAGTATCAACCACAATGACTCCTCTTTTAGTTATAACTCCCATTTTTCCATCTTTCAATGCCAATAGTCCCATAATATCCCAATCTATCCTTTCAAAATTCACTTCTTTTATTCCACCTTTCGAAGTATATAACACAATTTCTCCAGATGAAGTTGCCATATAAAATTGATGATTCAAAGATACTGCATACTTAAAATCCCTTTTGTCCGATAGTTCACGTTTCCCATAAACAAAACATCCCTTATCTGTCAATATCCACTCATTATTATATGCATCCAATACAACTGAATAAACATGATTTCCATGTTGTGGAACAGAACCCGACGACAGAAATATAACCCCATTATCTTTCTGATAATCAGCCTCATCAATACGCCACAGATTTCCATCAGAGGCAACAACCCAAACAATTCCATTATTTAATGGAATTAGTTTTTCCACCAAATCACATTCCTCTATTTGGGGATGATAAACAAAGACATCTTCAAATCTTTCCCGTTGAGTATCAAACAGGTAGACCTTATCGTCATATGTATGGCACCATAATGTATGATCACTACCTTTAATCACCTGCACCATTCTATTATATTTCAATTTTATTGCATCTGTAGGATATGACTTATAATTTTTGAAAGTATATCCATCATATTTTTCCAACCCATTCCAAGTGGCCAACCAGATATATCCATCATCATCTTGAAGCATATCTTGTACTATATTTTGTGACAGACCATCTTCTATAGAATAATGCCGTACATCAATTAATCCTTGTGCGTGCACAAACAAAAAAAACTGATATAATATAATAGCGACCAATAATTTTACTCGTATGTTCATCATTGTAAATAATCTAAGATTAAAGTGTAGCAAATTTATGTTTTTTCTTATGATATCGTATAAAAAGAGCTAATAAAAAAGATGCCTTGACCGTTTTCTATAACAATCAAGGCATCTTGCCAATCAATATAAGAAATTAAAACAACGTATTCGTATCCTCCACCAACCTGCCCATAGCCCAAGCCGCCCGGATATTCAGTTCTCTATCCAAAATCAACACATCGGCATCCATATCTTTCTGCAATGCCCCCTTCCGGTCATCCACTCCCATAATTCGTGCCGGAGTTTCAGAAGCCATCCGTACGGCGTCAGCCAGCGGAATACCAGCTTTTACCATTGTTCGTACTAATACATCCATGGTTGCTATACTACCTGCCAATGAAGAATGATCAGCCATTTTGCACACACCATCCTCAATAATTACATTAGGATCTGTTATTTCCATTCCATCAGCAGCGGCATATGCCAAAGCATCCGTAACCAAACAAGTTTTTTCCACTCTCTTCAATTTATAAGCCAACCGAAGAATAGTAGCAGGTAAATGGATACCGTCAGCAATCAATTCGATAGTCATTCCGTCTGTCAGATAAACACTTTCCACTGTCCCTTCGTATTTATATTCACGACATTTATGGAATCCCGGCATGCCGTTATAGAAATGGGCAGTATGAGTAAACCCGGCTTCAAACGCAGCTTTTATCCCCTCGTATTCTGATTCTGTATGTGACACAGCCACTAATACTCCTTTTGACTTCAAATAGCGGGCAAATTCCAACGCACCCGGAAGTTCAGGTGAAGCATCCCAACGCTTGATGCAGTCAGTACTTTCCAATAAAGAAGTATATTCCTCTTTATCAGGATTCTTCAATTTCCCGGCAAACTGCTCACCTGCTCTTTTCGGATTCAGGTAAGGGCCTTCTACATGCAACCCCAAGACAGGACTATCCTTCTCGTTCATCAAAGTTTCGCACACAGTTACCGCCTTACGGATTTCAGAAAAAGGAGAAGAAGACAAAGTTGGGAAAATACTGGTCGCTCCATGTTTCTGATGGGCTTTTATCGCTGCACGGAACGCCTCTTCCGTACATTCATTAAAATCGTGGCCACCACCGCCATGAGCATGCATACACACATATCCGGGTACAATATACATCCCTTTAGCATCAATCAGTTTCGCACCGATCAGTGCCAGGTCACAGTTAGTCACTTCCAGTATTTTATTATCCCGTATCAGTACAGAGCCTTCGTCCAACCAACCTTGCGGAGTAAAAATCTTGCCGTTAATAATTTGAGTTAACATGATTAGCGAGTATTAGATAATATTTATTTAATGCTTTTTGTAACAACAAAAGTAAACACTTCTATCGAGAAAGAAAAGTAAATTCTTCATTATCTTTTTTGTTTCTTCAATGAGAATATAGGCAGAAACAAAAATATTCCAAGTATAGACATAACTAACCCGCCTATAGTACCTGCCGCCAAAGGAAACCAGAAAGCCTCTTTTCCATCCCCCACCATAAAAGGAATAAACCCCAGAATAGTAGAAACAACCGTCAGAAAAATAGGCAGAATCTTCGAATTCCATGCTTTGGTAAAAGCACGTGCCGGTAATAACAGAGGATATCTTTTTCTTATCGCATTATATTCATTTAGAATATAAATACTGGCATTCACTGTAATACCGCAAAGTAATACAAAAGAAGCAAATCCACCCTGATCAAAATTCAGTCCGAAAAGATAAAACGTAAGGAATACGCCAATGTAGGATATCGGAATGACAAAAATAATAGCCAAAGGCTGTTTCAAGGAATTAAACAAAATAGCGGTCGTAAAGAAAATAATGGCAATCACAATCAGCAATAATGCATATTGCTTGTTATCTTTCTTATTCCATGACCAATAATCCTGATCATTTTCGGCTGTATATCCCATAGGTAATACCTTATTAAATTCCTCCAAGTCCTTCTTCAACAGTTTTTTTCCTTGTTCGGATGAACCGATATATTCATATTGCAGGCAAAGACGATATTGTTGGTTTTCTTTTGCAACTTTCTGGGGTGACTGTCCTTTCTGAACAGTAGCGAAATCGGCCAGTTTATAAGAACGGCCATTGATGAAAAACGGTATATTAACCAAGCCCCATACATCATATTGCTGCCCTTGGAGCGATGAAAGCTTCAGTTGTTCCGTCTGATTATCAAACAACACGTTACCACAATAAATATCCCGTCCGAATACAGGGCGCAAAGCGGTAAACAGCTGCGTGGCTGTAACATTCTCTTTCGCCATCCTCAGCTTGTCCAAATCCAGATAAAACTCACTATAATCATCTTTCCACCAAGAAAACTCCGAATTTACCGTCACTTCCTTGATACGGCGGTGTAATAACAACTTCTCCTTCAGCCGTTCCGTCCAATAAGAAAGTTCGTCGTAATTATACCCATACAGTTTCACACGGAAACTGCCGGCACTCTCACGCACATCGTTACTGAATCCCTGATCTTGCAAACCATATACGCTCCAGCTACCACCTCCCAAAGTCAGTGCCTTACTGATTATATTAGCTTTCAAAGTATACGGGAATCCGCTCCGCTGATTTTCTTTTGTAAAATAAATCTGAATATTAGCCTGACGCGCATTATAGATATACGTCTGAAACTGCCTAATTTCCTTAAAATCGCTCAGATAAGTTTCCATCCTCTTTATCAGCACATTCATCTGCTCTAATGTACTGCCATTAGGCAAAGTAGCATAAACGGAAAGCACCACTTCACCTTCATCTCGATTGAAATAACTTCCCTCGTATACTTTCTCTGCAAAAAGACGGAGACTACCACCTAAAGCCTTGTTGATTACCGGCTTTACCTTATCCTTGAAAGTGGAATTATCAAATACCTTATTATAATATTCCACCCATTTACCTTCTCCTTCCATCTTCTCGGGCAGCATAAATACAGGCAGACCGAACCCCAGCAGCAACAGCAGGCAAGCTATCACCCTGAAACGGCATAAATAATAAATCAACCCTTGATAGAAACGGGTAAAATAGACAGTCAACCGTTTCATAAAAGTAGGTCTGAGCAGAAAACGTCTTCTTTTTCTTCTCTTTTTCTTCTTCAAACCTATTTTATCAATCATGGACGGAACAAAGAATAAGGCAACAAACAAAGATACAGCCAGATTGATAATGACCACCGCTGCAAAATCCTGCAAGTTCAGACGTATCTTCTCATCCAGAAAGAAGATAATAACCAATGCCCCGATAGTAGTCAGCGTGGCTGCCAGTACAGAAACAAACGCCTTCAGATTGCGGCGATGCAGAATATGGTCTGTCATCACTATCGTATTATCGATCACCAAATTCAATGAGATGGTAATGCCCGCCAATGAATAAAGCTGCATTTCCAAACCAAATGTATAATAAAGAATGACGGCAACAGATATATTAACCACCAGACTGGCCACAATCAGGAACAGATAACGCAGATTCCGTGTTATCAACGCTACAAACAACAATAGAATCAATACAGTCAGTCCGGTACGAAAATAAATCTTATCCAATTCTTTCTGAATATATTCCGTAGCATCATAACTGATATGCACCTCATATCCCGGAGGCATCTTCTGTTGCAACTCACCCATAAGGTGCTTCACTTCCCCACTTAAATTTAATTGGTTGGCTGTTTCCTCGGCAGTGACATACAGGTAAACAGAGTTCAACCCGTTTATCCGGTAATAACTTTGCGGTCGTTCTTCCACATGCCTTACCTTTATCAGTTTATCCAGCATAACCATCGTTCCATCTTCGGCTTGCAGTTGAATGGCTCCCGGTTCAAATTCCATTTCTTTTTCAGTAGATGTACGTACCAGTCTGATCCACTCTCTGCCCTCCGCACCTTTTTCAATAGAACAGATCCCCAGAAACTCTTTTTCATAATGGCGGTTAATGGCCCGTTGCACAGCCTGCAGTGTGATTCCCAAATGTGAAAGCTGGTCACTGTCATACTCCAACTGCCACTCCATAGGTGTAGCTCCATTCAGTTCCACTTTATAAATCCCCTTCAACTGTCCCAATACCGGCTTGATATTCTCTTCCGCATACTGCTGAATCAAAATAGGATTGGCAGGCGCATTCAGTGTATAAGTAATAAAAGGTCTGGACGCCTTATCATCCGAACGTCGCGTACTGATTTGAGGGTAACTCACCCCCTCGGGCAGTTGAGGCCAGGTCTGTCTGATGATGGTAGACACTTCAAAGCGGGTTACGACAATATCCGCATGCTTATCCAATTCCAAAGAAATTGAGCCGCTGCCGTTATCCGAAGTAGAGTTCACCTTCCTGATTCCCTTTACTCTGGCCATCATCGCCTCCAGTTTACTGGTAACCTCCGCCTCAATAACCCGTGACGAATTGCCGGGCATACTGAAAGAAACAGTCAGACCGGGCAAGGTACGCGACGGCGCCAGCTTAACCGGCAACAACGGTACTAATACCACCCCTATCAGTGACAGACAGACAAATGTCACTATCAGAGTAAACGAGGAGAGGTTACGCGGATTACTCATCGATAAATTCCAGTATTAAAATCAAACTTGTCCGCCAGAGAAAAACCGGACTCAAAATCGTGCAGCGTCAGTTTACGTATCTTATAATAATTCAACCAATAATTCTGCAAAGCCGAAATATAATTTTTCTGCGCTTCCTGCTGGCGGTTCAACGAAAGAGTAAGACTATTCACATCCGCCTTTCCGATGATAAAACGTTGGCGTGTCTGCTCGTATGCCATTACGGCAAGGTCCAAAGCCTCCTCCGCACTCGCAATCAAACTCTGCTGAATGTTAAAATCATTCACCGTCATAATCACCTCTTCCTCCACACTCAGTTCTTCCTGACGAGCGGCAATCCTCACCACATTCAGATTATTTCTCGCCATATTATATTTACCCTTTCTCACTCCCCAGTCAATCAAAGGAATAGAAACACTGACAGAAACCAAATCCTGTTGCAAAGGATGTCTGTAGGCATCTCCCAGTTTATCCGCCACCTGGTTAAAACCCACACTGGCATTAAAACTAGCATTGAAACGGGATTCTTTCTTTGTCTTGTCCACATTCTGTTCCGCTTCCAGCACATTCTGCCGTTGTTCCAGGAAAGTAGGATTATTCTCTTTGGCCCGCATCAACGCATCATCTACCGGAATCATCTTTCCTGTGGGACGTCCCGGTATATCCAATTCAATCACGGTATTCTTATCCAGATTCAGAAAGGAAGCCAATGAAAACATAGCGCGTTTCAAAGCAATCTGCGCATTCTGCAGCGTATTATGCGCATTCACTTTGACCAGTTGCAATGTCAGCAAATCGGCACGTGATATCGCTGCTATCTTATGACGCTGGAGCCCGATGCTATAAAGGGTATCACTGGACGCCACATTCTCCTCCGCCAAGCGGTAATCCGCCTGTGCCATAGCCAACGCAAAGAAATAAGTCACCGCTTCTTCTGAAACCATTTCCGTGTTATAAATGAATTGCTTCTTCACCTTTCCATACTTCAACGGCTCTATTTTCCGGTCCCAACGAAAAGCATTATATCCCAACAGGCTCTGTTGATATCCCACACGCACAGGGATACTGGAATATTGTGTAGACTTTGAGTCACCGAAATTACGCATAAAGTCCAGTTCCGAATCAATATAGAAAGTACCGCCCGTCCAGTCCAGATTCTGTTTGATACTCAATCCGCCTGATGCACTGAACATCTGTTGTTCACGATACACATCCATATCCTCATTCGAATCATAACGCTGGGTGATATAGCGATAATATTTAGCCGGAGTCAGATCCAGCGTAAGACTCGGCAAACGGTTCGCCTTGTAAGTACGATATTCCCAATATCCCGACAAATAAAGATTCTGATATCTGAAAGCGGACAAGGAACTATCATTCGCAATCTCTATCGTACGTTGCAAATCCAGCTTCACCACCTGCTGCGCCTTTACCCCGAAAGACAGCATACATCCCACTATCCATATACTAATGTACTTCATTCTTGTCATGTTTTCTATAAATAAACCAATATCTCAATGGAATGATAAACAAGCTGCCCTACGTTCCCCCA
>ENA-ORHU01000149-ORHU01000149.1-human-gut-metagenome-genome-assembly--contig:-NODE-149-length-18477-cov-5.007_pt1 | contig 18477 bp, 16 predicted proteins | sample MGYA00243022_ERZ508730 | MGnify/ENA primary metagenome ERZ508730 (study PRJEB26277, sample SAMN04329827) | human gut metagenome | biome: human-associated habitat | host: Homo sapiens | place: USA...
AGAAGATATCGGACTCGCCAATCCGAATGCATTGTTGCTGGCAAATACGGCTTTTGATGCGGTGATGAAGATAGGTAGGCCCGAAGGACGTATTCCCTTGGCAGAGGCAACTGTGTATCTGGCTACCAGTCCGAAGAGTAATTCTGCATACGAAGGAATCAACAGTGCATTGGAGTTGGTACGCTCTACGGGAAACCTGCCTGTGCCATTGCATCTGCGCAATGCTCCTACCAAGCTGATGAAGCAGTTGGGATATGGTAAGGATTATAAATATGCACACGCTTATCAGGGAAACTTTGTGAACCAGCAGTTTTTGCCTGATGAGATAAAAAACAGCCGGATCTGGCATCCGCAGAATAATGCTCAGGAAGTAAAACTGAAAGAACGGATGCAAGGGCTTTGGGGAGACAAGTTTAAAGAATAATCAAAATAAAAGGGAATGAAATAAGTTGTTTTGGATGGTTACGGGTTAAATCCCGGTGATTTGTCATGGAATGGGCTGGAAGCATTGGGTGAGCTGACGGTTTATGACCGTACAGCTCCTGATGAGTTTATGGAACGCTCTTCCGGAGCGGAAGTACTTATAACCAATAAGACGGTGATTACTGCGGAGAATATGGCGGCATTGCCTGCATTAAAATATATCGGTGTCTTGGCTACCGGATATAATATAGTGGATATAGCGGCTGCCAAGGAACGCGGTATTATTGTGACGAATATCCCTGCCTACAGTACCGCTTCTGTGGCACAGATGGTGTTTGCACATCTTCTTAACATTACTCAGCGTGTGGGACATTATGCCCATGCCAATCGGCAGGGACGTTGGGCGGACAATTCCGATTTCTGTTATTGGGATACCGAATTGACGGAATTGGATGGAAAGAAAATCGGCATTGTAGGGTTGGGAAATACAGGAAAAGCAACTGCACGCATTGCTTCTGCTTTCGGGATGAAGGTGTGTGCGTATACTTCGAAAGTACAGGCTCAATTGCCTGAAGGAATACAAAAAATGGAATTGGATGAGTTGTTCCGTGAATGTGATGTGGTGAGTCTGCATTGCCCGTTGACTGTAGAAACAAAAGAATTGGTCAATGCGGCTCGTCTTGCCATGATGAAACCTACAGCTATTATGCTTAACACCGGGCGCGGTCCGTTGGTGAATGAAAGAGACTTGGCTGATGCACTGAATAAGGGGATGATTGCTGCCGCCGGTCTGGATGTTTTATGTTCCGAACCACCTGAGTACGACAACCCGCTGCTGACGGCCAAGAACTGCTTTGTTACTCCTCATATCGCCTGGGCAACCAAAGAAGCCCGTATACGTTTGATGGACATTGCGGTGGAGAATCTGAAAGGATATATGAACCATGAAATAGTAAATAATGTAGCGAAATGAAAGAAGATAGAGTAGCAAAAGCAATAGCTTTATTTAAAGAAGGATATAACTGTTCCCAATCTGTTGTTGCCGCCTTTGCCGATGAGTATGGCTTTACGCGTGAGCAGGCGTTGCGGATGGCTGCTTCATTCGGAGGCGGTATAGGACGTATGCGTGAAACGTGTGGGGCGGCATGTGGCATGTTCAAGCTTGCCGGACTCGCAGCCGGGGCTTCGGAAGGCAGTGATCGTGAGGGAAAGGCTGCCAATTATGCGCTGGTGCAGGAATTGGCGGAAGAATTCAAGCGCAGAAACGGTGCATTGAGATGTGCCGACTTGTTGGGATTAAGCAAAAAAGAACCGGTTATTTCTACCCCGGAAGCCCGCACGGAACAGTATTATGCCAAGCGTCCGTGTGTAAAGATGGTGGAAGAAGCTGCTAAAATTTGGAGTGAATATCTCGAAATGCATAAAAAATAACTGAGAAAATCGCTTTTTCTTATAGAAAATAAAACTTTTCTGATTCAAACGTGTTGAATAACATAATTTTGTGTATCTTTGCAACCGATAAGAAACACAAACATTCGTCAATGCTGAAAGCGGATGCGGATTAACGTTTAACTAAAAGTAAATCGAAAATGTTGAAAGAAAAAGCTGGTGCTCTTGCCGGACAAATCTGGGAAGCACTGAACGGAACCGAAGGTTTGACACAAAAACAAATCAAAAAGGCTGCGAAATTGAAGGCTGATAAGGATTTTTATCTTGGTTTGGGTTGGTTGTTAAGAGAAGACAAAGTAGAAACTTCTGAAGTAGAAGGGGAAGTCTTTGTAAAATTGGTGTAAACAAGAAAAAGAAACTCATAAAAAAATGCGTTGGCACATCGTTTTTTGTATGTAGCCAACGCATTTTTTTGTATATTTGCGCGAAATTTAAACGACGAAGATGAAGAATATCCGTAACTTTTGTATTATTGCACATATCGACCATGGAAAATCAACCTTGGCCGATCGTCTGTTGGAGTTCACCAATACCATTCAGGTGACTGAAGGACAGATGTTGGACGATATGGATTTGGAGAAAGAACGAGGCATTACTATTAAGAGCCATGCCATTCAGATGGAATATACCTATAAGGGAGAAAAATATATCCTTAACCTGATTGATACTCCGGGACACGTAGACTTTTCATACGAAGTATCTCGTTCGATTGCTGCCTGTGAAGGTGCTTTGCTGGTAGTGGACGCTTCACAGGGAGTGCAGGCGCAGACTATTTCCAACCTTTATATGGCATTGGAGCACGACCTCGAAATTATTCCCGTGATGAACAAGTGTGATATGGCAAGTGCAATGCCCGAGGAGGTGGAAGATGAGATAATCGACCTGCTGGGTTGCAAACGTGAAGATATCATTCGTGCATCGGGCAAGACCGGCATGGGAGTGGAAGATATTCTGGCGGCTGTGATCGAACGTGTGCCGCATCCGGTGGGCGATGACCAGGCTCCGCTTCAAGCTTTGATTTTTGATTCTGTATTCAATTCGTTCCGTGGTATCATTGCTTATTTTAAGATAGAGAATGGAGTGATACGCAAGGGAGATAAAGTGAAGTTCTTCAATACGGGTAAGGAATATGATGCCGATGAAATCGGAGTCTTGAAAATGGATATGATGCCTCGTAATGAGTTGCGTACCGGTGATGTGGGATATATTATTTCAGGTATCAAGACATCACGGGAAGTGAAGGTGGGAGATACTATCACTCATATTGCCCGTCCTTGCGAGAAGGCAATTGCCGGATTTGAAGAGGTGAAGCCGATGGTGTTTGCGGGAGTTTATCCCATTGAAGCGGAAGATTATGAAAATCTTCGTGCTTCGCTTGAGAAGCTCCAGTTGAATGATGCTTCATTGACGTTCCAGCCCGAGTCTTCATTGGCTTTGGGCTTTGGGTTCCGTTGCGGTTTCTTGGGACTGCTGCACATGGAAATTGTACAGGAGCGTTTGGATCGTGAGTTCAATATGGATGTGATAACTACTGTTCCGAATGTATCGTATATGGTATATGGCTAGACGGGGCATGCCAATGCGGTGCATAACCACGGAGGTATGCCGGACCCGACTCTGATTGACCATATCGAGGAACCTTATATTGATGCTACCGTGATTACTGCAACCGATTATATCGGTCCTATTATGACTTTGTGTCTGGGCAAGCGCGGAGAATTGGTGCGTCAGAATTATGTATCGGGAAACCGTGTGGAAATACATTACAGAATGCCGTTGGGAGAGATTGTGATTGACTTTTATGATAAGTTGAAGAGTATTTCCAAGGGTTATGCTTCATTTGATTATCATCAGTCAGGTTTCCGTCCTTCCAAACTGGTAAAACTGGATATTCTGTTGAATGGTGAGTCGGTGGATGCTCTTTCTACATTGACACATGTCGACAATGCATACGATTTGGGCAAGCGGATGTGTGAGAAGCTGAAGGAGTTGATTCCACGTCAACAGTTTGATATTGCTATTCAGGCGGCTATCGGCGCAAAAATTATCTCACGTGAAACGATAAAGGCTGTCCGTAAAGATGTAACGGCAAAATGTTACGGTGGTGACGTGAGTCGTAAACGTAAATTGCTTGAAAAGCAAAAGAGGGGTAAAAAGCGTATGAAGCAGATTGGTAATGTGGAAGTACCGCAGAAAGCGTTCCTTGCAGTATTGAAGTTGGATTAAAAATCTAAAATACCCGGAATGATTGTCGCTGTCAGCAGAACTTTCAAGGCAATCATTCCATTATTATATAATCTTTAAATAAATATAAATGAGAAAAGTTCTGTCTTTTTCGGCCTTTCTGATGATGGGTCTTTTGGTGTCCCAAATCTTACCGGGGGCGGTAGGTGAAGGGTATACTACCATAAAGAGTGTGTCTGATGTATTGCTTTACATCTGCCTGAGTTTTATTATGATTAATGTCGGACGTGAGTTTGTCATGGATAAAACAAGGTGGAAGAGTTATGCTGAGGATTATTTTATTGCAATGGCTACGGCAGCGATGCCATGGATTTTGATAGCCGTTTATTATGTATTTGTCTTGCTACCGCCCGAATATTGGCATAGCTGGGAAGCATGGAAAGAAAATCTTCTGTTAAGCCGTTTTGCGGCGCCCACCTCTGCAGGTATCTTGTTTACCATGTTGGCGGCTCTCGGATTAAAATCAAGTTGGATTTATAAAAAGATTCAGGTGTTGGCTATCTTTGACGACCTGGATACCATCTTGCTGATGATTCCGTTGCAAATAATGATGGTGGGTCTGCGCTGGCAATTGATTATCATTGTTTTAGTAGTGTTTGTTCTGCTCTCTATCGGCTGGAAACAGTTAGGGAAATACAATTGGCGGCAAGACTGGAAAGCGATTTTCTTTTACTCGGTGGCAGTTTTTGCAGTTACACAGTTGGTGTATATGGTGAGCAAATATTTTTATGGAGACGAAGGAAGTATCCATATTGAAGTGTTATTGCCGGCTTTCGTTTTGGGTATGGTTATGAAACATAAGGAGATAGATACTCCTTTGGAGCATAAGGTATCTACCGGTGTTTCTTTCTTGTTTATGTTCCTGGTGGGTATGAGTATGCCTCTCTTTGTCGGAGTGGATTTTTCGGAGACGCATAGCGGTACTCATTCCATTACCGGATCGCAAGCAATGATGTCTTGGGGAATGATTATTTATCATGTGGTAATCGTGTCTTTGTTATCGAATGTCGGGAAGCTGTTTCCTGTGTTATTCTATAGAGACCGTAAGTTGAGCGAGCGTCTTGCTTTATCTATCGGTATGTTTACTCGTGGAGAAGTAGGAGCGGGAATCATCTTTATTGCATTGGGATATAATTTAGGAGGCCCTGCACTGGTAATTTCTGTGTTAACTCTTGTGCTAAATTTAATTTTAACCAGTATATTTGTACTGTGGGTGAAAAACTTGGCGTTACGAAGCTATAACGGCTGACATATACTTCGTAAGAAGAGTATTTTATACAAACAATAAAGCGTTCCTTTCTGTTATTGACTTCAAAGATAACAGGAAGGTTCGTGTTTTATAAGAATTTATCACGAATCTAATATTATAACAGGAAAGACATGGAAAAACTCAAAATCGGAAACATGAATGTTTCGTTTCTAAGTGCTACGCGGTATCACATTAATGGGGGAATTCTATTGATGGTTATCGTTCTTCTGGCGATGATTATAGCTAATTCTCCCTGGGGAGACGCTTATGCAGCTTTTTGGAATAAAGAAGTACATCTTCAGATAGGGGAATTTAATTTGTTCAGTCATAATGGGAATCACATGACCTTGATGAATTTTATCAATGATGCTTTGATGACTATTTTCTTCTTTAGTGTGGGACTGGAAATTAAGCGTGAAACATTGGTGGGTGAGTTGTCCAGTTTTCGACAGGCTTTGTTGCCGATAGTGGCGGCTTGCGGGGGGATGATTGTTCCGGTTATTATCTATTATTGTATGACGTCGGGTACGGATGCCGAGAGTGGTCTGGCTATTCCGATGGCAACGGATATTGCTTTCTCCCTGGGGGTACTAAGCTTATTCGGCAACCGTGTACCTATCAGTCTGAAAATATTTCTGACGGCTTTTGCTGTGGTGGATGATATTGGTGGTATTCTGGTAATCGCTTTATTTTATTCCTCCCATCTGGATGTGAATTTCTTGTTGTATTCTTTTGGAGTGCTTTTTTTGCTTTGTGCCGGTAATCATTTGCATATACACAATCGTTGGTTTTATCTTTTACTGGGACTGGTGATGTGGTATCTGTTTTTACAAAGTGGTATTCATGCCTCTATTGCAGGGGTGATAGTAGCGTTTACGATTCCGGCTACACCACATTATAAGATAGGTAAGTATATTAACCGTATTAAGGAGAACATAGAAATATTTCCGAGTACAGACAAAGAAGGTATAATTTTGAGCAAATTGCAGATTAATGTGTTGAAAAGTATCGAATCGGCTTCCGATAGAGTGATTTCTCCTTTACAGTCATTGGAAGATAGTCTGCATGGATTAGTGAATTATGTGATTATTCCTTTGTTTGCTTTTGCTAATGCAGGTGTGGTGCTGACAGCCGGTCACGGAGGCATTGAAGTGTTAACACCTACATGGGCGGTCATGGTGGGATTGGTAGTCGGAAAATTTGTAGGTATTTACTTTTTTACATGGCTTATTGTCAAAAGTGGGTTGGCTGGCATGGCCGGGGGTATGAACTGGGTGAACCTGGCAGGTATCTGCTTGTTGGGAGGTATCGGTTTTACCGTTTCCCTGTTTATAGCTAATTTATCATTCGAAGCTTCTCCGGTTCTTTTAAGTCAGGCAAAATTGGGTGTTTTGAGCGGTACGGTGATAGCCGGAATGTTGGGCTATATTGTTTTACATTTTACACTACCGAAAAGAATATTGTCTTAAAATGGAAGAATACTAAAACAACTCAATTACAGGCAGGGCAGTACGACAGTAAAACGGCTGCCCTTGTTTATTTCGGAAGTAACCTCGATACGTCCCTGCAATATTTCAACAATCAATTTACAGATAGACAGGCCAAGTCCTACTCCTTGTGCAAACTCATTATGTTTATAGAATCGGTCGAATATGATTTGCAGTTCTTCTTTTGGAATACCGGCTCCGGTATCTTCTACAAAAATATGCACTTCATGACTGGCTGGTTGATGATGGTATCCTAATTTGATATGTCCGCTCTTTGTAAACTTTTTGGCATTGTTCAGGAAATTAGTGATGACCTGTGTCATACGCATATTGTCTATGTGTACAAATACATCTCCTTCGGGAAACTCCTTGATAAATTTTAAGGGTGATGAAATAGTCAGTTGATGGGTGTTGTAAATACTGTTGAGCAAAGAACGGACGCTCTCTTCCCGGTAATTGAATGACATATTGCCGGATTCAATGCGTGATAGTTCCAGCACATCATTAACCAGTTTGAGCAAAAAATCGGTATTATCATTGATGATGGAGATAAATTCCTGATTCTCTTCTTCCGAAAGGTCTTTTTCCGTAGTCAGCAGGTTGGAAAACCCGGTGATGGCATTGAGAGGAGTGCGTATCTCATGACTCATATTATCCAGAAAAGATTGTTTTAATTCTGCCCGCTCTGCAACCTTGCGGGCTTGAATCAGCTCTTCTTCCTTGTCTTTTACCTCTTGGATATTTTGCAGCAGACCGGTGATGATATGAATATTGTCATTGTGACAAATCTGTTTGTAACGAAACTCCCACCATTGATATTCACCTGTAAACTTACAGCGGTATTGTGCTGTCCGTTTGGGATGGTCTGAAAGGTTGGCCACCTGATGCAGAAATCTCTCTCGTTCGTCTGGATGAATGAATTTTACCATATCATCGATGTTCATTTGCGGAGAGTCATAATGAATCAGCTCGTAAAACTGTGGATCGAAAATGGCTTTTTCTCCATCAAACCGCCTTGCATACGTATTTCCGCTTTCCATGGCAAGGATCAGTAGCTCATGCTCATATTTTAAGTTGCGCAAAGCATCCTGTTTCCGTTTTTTCTCCCGTCCATATATATAAATGAGGTAGCTTACAAATAACAATAGGAGGATGCCGACAATGATTTTGATGGTCAGGATAAGAGTGGAATATTTTTTGCTGAAAGGTTTGTACATGATTATATACTCTTCGGGAATCCTTTCTTCGGGTATTTTATATTTCTCCAAAGTAACCCAATTGACGACATACTGTTTGGCGCATTGCTGTAATTGCTGACCGGGCATTTTCTTGTCCAGTCTTTCTTTTATTCCTGCCGCCATATCTATTATTTGATTTTCGATAGGTGTAAAATAGCCTCCGAGCATATAGTCATGTGTTCCGAATCCTTCATTTATGGTCTCAAACCCGGGATTGTCAAACAAACTGCCGATGCGTAAAGTGGTGAAATCACGTTTGGTATATAGAAACAAGGAATAATCGAAAACTCCGCTGGCCATCCACAATAACCGGCGTGCGGGAACAGAGTCGCTGACCAGTTTGGCAATCATGGTTGTATCGAGATAAGAGAGTTCGGTTGGTTTTTACGAATAAAAAGGAGAGATTTTTTTATTCTCTAGTGAATCCGGGGATATATTTAATATCCGTTCATTCACCCTGTCGCGTATGTTGATATTGTGTCCTGTGCATTGTTTTTCCAGGGCTTTCCATATAATTTTATCCAGAAAAGTACCTCCTTTAATAACGTGGATACATACTTTTCCCATAATCCGTTCAATCATCTGGCAAGTCTTGAGGTAATCGGGTCTGTCGATGTATCCGGTTACATTGGGATATTGTTGCAGTAGTTCTGTATTGGGGTAGTTCACTCCGCTGAAAACGACAGGTATTTCTCTGACTTTCGGATGATTGCATGACATCAGGGAATAAGTGGCCTGGTCGTCAAGGACTGCTATTAAATCAGCTCACCATATTTTCGAATCGAGATTGATCCCGGAAATGCGACGGTCTTCTTCTGAGCTTCCGTATTTTTCGCAGTTGAGATAATAACTTTTAATTTCACATTGTAGCCCGTTTTTCTTCAGTTCATCGGCAAAGAGTCTGTTAATTCGCTCGGCGTTGTTATAACCTCTCTGGTAAGAATGGATAAGTGCTATTTTATGTTGGGATGAACAAGGGGAATGAGTACACCCGGCAAGGCATACCAATAGCAGCATTACAATAAATCCATAACCCAACACTTTCATATCATTAAAGAGTAATTTTAAAGATAATTACTCTGCAAATATAGGAATGTTTTCTTGAATAGGAAGAATGAAAGGAAAGAAATATAGGCGGGAAGAGAAAAAGAGAGTGTTCAAAGTCAATTTTTATTTTGATGCACTCTCTTTTCCAAGATAAAAGTATGGGAGACAGCTTATTTTGTTTCTCCGGTTGTTGGGGCATCTGTCGGGGCAGCTTGTTCTTCCCAATAGAAAAGATCGAACTAAGTTTTCTTATCTACCAATGCTAGCTTACGCGAAACAAAGATAATGAACGGAGCAGAGACAACAACGATACATCCTATAACTAATACGGCAAACCATACGGTGTTACTGCCGATTGATATTTGACTGGGCGGGATGAAGCTGAGCACAAATGCCAGTAATGAACCGCAGAAACCGAGTCCGGCAATGAACCACATCAAACCGTTGCCTTTACTGCCGATACGGAAAGGACGTGGAGCCTTTTTCATGTTATAGCGCAAATAAATGGCACCGCTAAACATTAACAGGTACATGATGAGATACAATAACACGGTGAGCTGTGACAGGATTTGATAGAAGCTCTGTACGGATGGCATCACTACGAACAACAAGCTGAGCAATGTCACGGCCAAACCTTGGATTAACAAGATATTCTTCTGCACACCGTTGTTGTTGGTTTTCTGGAAGAACGGGGGCAGATAACCGGCTTTACCTACGGCTAAGATACCTTTGGACGGACCGGCTACCCAAGTCAATACGCCTGCCAACACACCGAATGCCAATGCAACGGCAATGATAGGAGATAACCAGGAAGCATGTACATACTTAAAGTAGTTGTCGAAGCCGACCAGCAAGCTCTGAGTCAGGTTGATATCCTTTTCCGGGATAATGATACCCAATGCGAAAGTACCCAGTACGAAGATGGCAACTGTGATGGCTGCACCGATAAATACAGCCTTCGGATAATTCTTGGCAGGATTCTCCATATCCTTCACATGGATACCGCCCATTTCCATACCGGCATAGAAAAGGAAAATACTGGATGCAAGTACCAGATTGTCGAAATTACTGAAATCGGGGAAGAAGTTACCGTCAAAGTTCATTTGACTTTGTCCGCCCGATGCCAGATAGATAACTGCCAGCACCATCAATAGGCCTGCCGGGATGATGGTGCCTACCATACCGCCGACTTTGGCAACTTTTCCTACCCAGCCCATCCCTTTCAGTGAAATGAAAGTGGCAAGCCAGTAAATGATAAGCACCACAGCCAATGAGTAATAGCGGTTGGAGGCCAGTGACATATCGTGAGCGTCGTTTGTGCCGATAAATGCCAATGCCACCGCTCCGAAAGTTAATACCGTAGGATACCAGATTGTACTTTCCACCCATTGAAGGAATATAGCCAGAAAACCCCACTTCTTTCCGTATGCCTCACCAACCCAGCGGAATACACCGCCTTGCTTGTCCTGAAACATTGCTGCCAATTCTGCTGCTACCAATGAAGTCGGTATCAGGAAGACGATGGCTGCAAAAAGATAATAAAATGCCGAACTCAGTCCATATTCGGCTTCTGCAGGTAGCCCACGCAGGGAAACAACCGCAGTTACATTCATAATTGCGAGGGTAAATACCCCGAGCTTGACTGATTTGCTAATGTTTGCCATAAAGTTTAGGTTTAAAAAATATATTTGTTTTTGTTACGTGTCTATAACAACCTCCCCGAATTGATGTTTATCCGTTTAGGTTTATTAACCCCGGTTGTGCCGAGTAAACAAAGTACAGTTTTAAGGTGTTTTAGGGGAAACAATAATAAATAGGTATAGTTTATGAAAACAGCATTTTCTTCTTTTATCTATTCCCGAAAAGGAATTTATGGGATTCTGCATGTCTTAATCCTCTGTCTGTCTCTTTTCTTAATCATAAGTATTTCGATGGATACTTTCCATAATATTCCTTTTATTAATCAGGGGAGTTATCTCAGAATACAATTTTGGATATGTATGTTTTTCCTTTTTGATTTTCTGCTTGAATTCTTTCTGGCACCCGATAAATGGAGATACTTGAGCAGTCACTTTGTTTTTTTGCTGGTTTCTATTCCATATCTGAATATCATTGATTATTATCACATCACTTTTTCTCCGGAGGTAAGTTATTTTCTTCGTTTTATACCTCTTCTAAGAGGAGGGTATGCGCTGGCCATTGTGGTGGGGTGGCTCTCGGGAAGCAAAGCTTCGGGTTTGTTCACTTCCTATATCACTATGTTGATGGCGACAGTTTATTTTGCCAGTCTGATATTTTTTGTGCTGGAGCATAAGGTGAACCCGATGGTGACAGATTATTGGAGTGCATTATGGTGGGCATTTATGGATGTGACCACCGTGGGTAGCAATATTTATGCCGTGACTCCGACCGGCAAGATACTTTCGGTGGTACTGGCTGCGCTTGGAATGATGATGTTTCCTATCTTTACCGTATATGTAACCAGTCTGGTGCAGCAGGCAAATAAGCGGAAACAAGAGTATTATGAAAAGCAAAATGCGAATGCCGATACTTCCCGGCACAATGTTTCTGCAGATAAATAGCTTTTAGGGCACTTAAAAATATTTATTTTCGCATTCCTGCTAAAAAGTTTTATCTTTGTAGCCAATAATAATTGCTAACTTAATTAATTAACAACATGAAGTTATTGGCTCTATGTGCCACGGGGCTTAGTTTAATGCTGAGTTTTACCTCGTGCACCAACAACAAACATTTGATAAGTGATGCTGCCGAACGGAATGCCGTTCAGCAAGACTTTGAAACCCGACGTTCAAAGTTGTCGCACGGAGACCTGTTTCAGGTGTTCGAACAACCGATGAGTGACGAACAGCGGGAAGCTCTGACCTTCCTATATGCTTATATGCCATTGGGGGATATTACGGACTATTCCGGTGAGTATTATCTGGAAAATATTGATTATTCATTGAAAGCCCGTGAGGAAATGCCGTGGGGCAAGACAATTCCGGAGCGTGAGTTCCGTCATTTCGTTCTGCCTGTGCGGGTGAATAACGAGAATTTGGATGACAGCCGTAAGGTGTTCTATGAAGAGCTGAAGGATCGGGTAAAGGGACTTTCATTACACGATGCTGTGTTGGAAGTAAATCACTGGTGTCATGAAAAGGTAATCTATACACCATCCGATGCGCGAACCAGTTCTCCACTCGCTTCTGTAAAGACAGCCTACGGGCGTTGTGGTGAGGAATCGACTTTCACGGTAGCTGCACTCCGTTCGGTAGGTATTCCTGCCCGTCAGGTTTATACGCCCCGTTGGGCACATACAGATGATAATCATGCTTGGGTGGAAGCGTGGGTAGATGGAAAATGGCATTTCTTTGGTGCGTGTGAACCTGAACCGGTTCTGGATTTAGGTTGGTTTAACGCTCCGGCTTCACGTGGAATGTTGATGCATACGAAAGTCTTCGGACGATACAACGGTCCGGAAGAAGTAATGTATGAAACTCCCAATTATACAGAGATCAATGTAATTGATAATTATGCCCCGACAGCTAAAGCTGAGGTAACCGTGGTGGATGCCGAAGGTAATCCGGTGACTGACGCAAAGGTGGAATTTAAAGTATACAATTATGCTGAATTTTATACTGTGGCCCGTAAACAGACAGATACTCGGGGAAAAACATTCCTTACTGCCGGTAAAGGCGATATGTTGGTATGGGCTTCTAAGGATGGTAAGTTCGGATATTCCAAACTTTCATTTGGGAAGGATAATAATCTGACAGTGAAGCTGGATAAAACAGCAGGAGATAATTACATGGTGGAAGTGGATATTGTTCCTCCTGCCGAAGGTGTCAATATGCCTGAAGTTACTCCCGAACAGCGTGCCGGAAATAATCGCCGGATGGCACAGGAAGATTCCATTCGCAATGCGTATGTAGCTACGTTTATGAGTGATGAATCGGCTCGTAACTTTGCGAAGGAGTATAAATTGGATGAAGAAGCCGTGGCTAAGATTTTGGTTGCGTCACGCGGTAATCATCTGGTGATCCGTGATTTCCTTGCCCGCTTGCGTTCCGATAAATCAAAAAAGGGGGGAATAGACCTTCTGCAGAGAATTTCCTCTAAAGACTTGCGCGATGTCAGTCTTGAAGTATTGGTAGACCACATGCAGTCTCGCCTTTGCGAAAATGCAGAGTATTTCCGCCGTTTTGTCCGTAATCCGCGTGTAAGCAATGAAATGCTGACACCGTATAAGTCTTTCTTCGGTAAGGTTGTTTCAAAACAAGATATGGAAGCGTTCCGTGCCGATCCGATGAAGCTGGCTTCCTGGGTGGCCGATAGCATTCAGGTGGACAACAACTGCAATTTGGGCGGTGCACCGATCTCACCTGCCGGAGTATGGCGTGCTCGTGTGGCAGATGCGCATAGCCGTGATATATTCTTTGTATCCATGGCGCGAAGCATGGGGATTCCGGCACGTATTGACGAGGTGACGGGTAAGGTGCAATTGATTATAGGTGATGAGAGACCGGTTGATGTAGACTTTGAGGCTGTTTCTCCGTCAGCTGCACAGACAGGTAAATTGATTGCAAAATATACTCCAATCAAATCATTGGAAGATCCCAAATATTATTCTCACTTTACTATTTCAAAGGTGACTCCCGAAGGGACTTTGCAGTTACTGAATTATGACGAAGGTGATATCGATATGGGAGGTGGTGCCACCTGGAGCAATTTGCTGAAGAATGGAACGGCACTTGATGAAGGAAATTATATGTTGGTGACAGGGACTCGTCTGGCAAATGGCGGTGTGCTTTCTGATATTACTTTCTTTACCATCAAGCCGGGAGAAACGACAACTGTTGATTTGGTGATGCGCGAAAGCAAGGATGATGTTCAGGTTATCGGCAATTTCAATTCCGAGTCTCTTTATAAGCCGATTGATAGTGATGAGTTGAAATCCATCCTTTCTACCACCGGGCGTGGTTATTATATTGTGGCTGTATTGGGAGCCGGTCAGGAACCTACAAATCATGCATTGCGTGATATTGCAGCATTGAGCAAAGATTTTGAGCAGTGGGGAAGAAGTATTGTATTATTATTCCCCAATGAAGAGCAGTTCAAGAAGTTCCGGCCTGAAGAATTTCCGGGATTGCCCTCTACTATTACATATGGTATAGATGCGGACGGGGCTATCCAAAAACAGATAGCTGAAGGCATGAAGCTGCCTAACAAGACTATTTTGCCTATGTTTATTATTGGGGATACCTTTAATCGTGTAGTATTTGTCTCACAAGGTTATACCATCGGCTTAGGCGAGCAACTGATGAAAGTAATCCATAAGCTTTAAACTTTTGTAGGCAGATATAAAAGAAATGAGGCTGTTCCGTTTTTTTCGGGATAGCCTCATTCTTTTTATTATTGATTGTCTTTCGGATTATTTATCATCTTCCAAATCATCATCTTCATCATCCCACTCATCATCTCTTTTAACCCTCTTCAACTTTTTGGATTCTTTGGTTTTCTTTTCCAAAGCCTTATCATTTTCGTCTTTCAAGGCTAGTTCGGCTAAGGCGGCTTTAACGATATCCGGGTCGGTTACATCCTTTTTATATTCTTCGATTTTCACAGTGCCACCCATTGATACTTTGGGGTTGCGGTATAGCATATCGCTTTCACAGGTGGTGCGTCCGGAGAAATGAAACTCGCAGGCACCGGTTTCCTCGGCAATTTTACGAATATTTTTAGGATTTACTCCACATCCCGGCATGATGATAATGCGTTCGTCGGCCAGTTCTACCAATTCTTTAAGGAGGGGAATACCTTTTTCGGCAGTGGCTTCCTGACCTGAAGTAAGGATACGGTGGCAACCGAGTTCAATAATTTGTTCTAATGCTTCTTGCGGATTACGGCACATATCAAAAGCGCGATGGAAAGTGACACTCATGTCGCCTACGGCATTCATCAATTTTTCCATGGCTTCCACGTCTACTTTGCCATCAGCTGTCAGGCAACCGAATACTACTCCATCTGCTCCTAATTGGCGTGCTACTTTAATATCATGCAACATGATTTCTTGTTCCAATGGAGAATATAGAAAATCTCCGCCACGGGGACGGATAATAATGTGCAATTTGGTCTGTTGTAAGAGTTGGCGTGCCATGCGTATTTCGCCAAACGACGGAGTGGTACCTCCTTCGGGAATACCTGCGCATAACTCCACACGATAGGCTCCGCCCTGTTGTGCTTTTACTGCACTTTCAACAGAATTGGCGCAGATTTCAATTTTTGATTTGTTGCTCATAAAGGTTATTTAATAATTAATTCTATCACGTAATCTATATCGTCGGGTACTTTGGGTAACTTCAACAATATACCGTCTTTGTCCTGTTTGAAGGAAAGAGAAGCCTTATCGGTGAATTGCATTGCTTTTTTTACTTTTGCCTTCAGAGGTATGTAAAGCGTATTATCCTTTAAATCTAATACATGGATAAACAAACGGTCACCTTTACGGGTTGATACACCCCATGGATGGGGAGCTACATCTCCACCACGTGTTCCATAAATAGTTTCTCCGTATTGGTCCATCCATTCGCCCACTTTTTTCAGGCGGTCTACAGCTGTGGCGGGAAGTTCTCCATTGGGTTGCGGACCGATATTCATTAACAGGTTTGCGTTCTTTCCGGCTGCTTTAACCAAATAGTGTATTAACGCTTTGGGCGACTTATAATTTTGGTCTTCAATCTTATATCCCCACATTCCATTCATGGTTTCACAGGTTTCCAAAGGAAGTGAGCTGACGCTCTGTCCTGAAAGTCCTGCTTTATTCTCACCGGGCAGATCGCGTTCAAACATCTGGAAGTCTTCACCGGCATACGGAGTGCGGTGATGGTTGTTACCTACCAGACAGGCGGGCTGTAGTTTGTGGATTAATGCGTATTGTTCTTCCAGTTGCCAATCGTAATCTTTGGGCTGATCCCAAACTCCATCGAACCAGATGGCACCAACCGGTCCGTAATTGGTTAGTAGTTCGGTCAACTGGTTGTTCATGAATATATAATAACTTTTCCAGTCTCCGTGTCCTTTGGGACGTCCTGTCCCGCGTCCGGTGCCTCCTCCTTCAGGATAATCATCGCGACGCCAGTCTAAGTGTGAATAATAGAAATGGAGTTTAATGCCTTGTTTGTGGCATTCGTCTGCCAATTCTTTCAGCACATCCCGTTTGAACGGAGTGGCGTCTACAATGTCAAAATCTGATTCTTTGGTATCGAACATCGAGAAACTGTCGTGGTGGCGGCTGGTAATACAGATATATTTGGCACCTGAGGCTTTGATGGCCGATACCCATTCAGCGGCATTGAAACGTGAAGGATAAAAACCCGATGCTAATTTGGCATATTCATCGCGGTGGATATTGTGGGTGGTCATATACCATTCACCTTGTGCGGTCATGCTGTAGATACCCCAATGAAGGAAGATTCCAAATTTGTTATCTTGAAATTCCTGACGTGCTTTCATGTTCTCGGGGGTTGGTGTGTAACTTTGCTCGGGAGCTTGTGCAAAGGTGGTATTGCTTGTAAGTAGCAATAGTGCGGCGCCTAGACTGATTTTCTGTATAAACTTGTTTTTCATAATATAAATAATTATCTATCTTTGCAAAGATAGATATAATGTCAGAATGCTAAAAATGTTTTGAGGAAAATATTTTAAAAGGAAAAGCCGGTCATCTCCTGAACGGGTAGGAAAAAGACCGGCTTTTTGGTTGAAAAAAGGCAGATTTAACTGATACTGATACGATGTCCGTTAAAGATATTCATACCTAGTTTGTTCATGATATATTTAATGGCAAGTTGTGCCTTTACAGAGTTTCCCGCCTCATCCAAAGGAGGTGCGAAAGCTGCGATACCCATAATTCCGGGCATCACTCCCAGTACTCCGCCACCTACACCTGTTTTAGCGGGAATACCGGAGGTGTAAAGCCAATCGCCTGTGTGCTGGTAGAAACCTACAGTAGCTATCAGAGAAGTTATTTTCGGAGCAAGTTCTTTATCGAATACCTGTTTCTTGGTGTCTGGATTGAGGCCGTCATTGGCGATTGTAGCTGCGCAGACTGACAATTGGTCGGTTGTGATGCCCATGGAACACTGACGGGTATAGAGGTCGAGGGACATATCAGGATCATCGTAGATGCGGTTATAGTTTTTCAGTAACCAGGCAATAGAACGATTGTTGAAGTTAGTGGCCGATTCCGATTTATAAAGTTCGTCAATCAATTGGGGAGCACTGCCACATAGTTCAGTCATATTGTCGACAATAGCTTTCCATTTGGCGTCACTGTTGCCAATGGGTAGCACCATGCTCTCAGCACTGATGGCTCCTGCAATTACCAATGGAGTAGAGGGATGGTCATTCTCCAGCAAGATAGCCATGATGGAGTTAAACGGCAGTCCTGTTGCATCTGCACCAATCATTTCGAGTACTTTCTGTGCGCCATATTGACGAAGAATCAGTATAGCTGTCAATACTTTAGACACAGATTCAATGCCGAATTGGTATTGATAGTCACCCAATTGAATCTTTTCGCCATTCATCAGGCAAATACTGATACCGAATAGTTTCGGATTGATATTAGCCAAATAAGGAATGTAATCGGCATTTTTACCTTCTGTATTGTCTTTATACAGATTGTAAGCCTCCTGTGCAACATCTTTTATCTGTTGGATAGTTATAGTTCTTTCCATAAATTAATTCGATTGAAGGGAGTGTGTCAAAACTAAACCGGGCTATCCAATTGTCAGTTGTAGGGGCAGGGCTTGCCTGCCCGAAGACACAAAGCAAACAGTTTTCGGGCGAGCGAATCTCGCCCCTACGAGCTAAAACGACAGCATTATCCACGTTTTGACACAACTCCATTATTGTTATCTACGCTTATTTTTTAGCAGCGTTGCTATGTGCATTATGGGTAAACACAGTACCTTTTACAGTGATATTCTTGTCTTGGGCAATGCGGGTCTGAGTAGGATACTCCAGTTTTTCGAACTCGCTGATGGCATTCTTGATATCGTTCAACAACATATCCGCCATGTCACGGCTGAATCCCTGACGTACTACCACACGCATAACTACGTAATTTTGGATGTTCTCCGGCAAAGTATAGGCAGGAACCATCCAGCCGCTTTGCTGTAATTTAGCCTGCAAATCGTACAGAGTCCATTTGGCGTTCTTTGCATATTCGGGTTTCATGTACCAGATGAACAAAGGATTCACCACATTGTCGCTGTAATTTACGAACGGAGTCATCTTGGCTATTTCGCTGTGGATGTACTTGGTGAATTCCATGGAATTG
>ENA-ORHU01000151-ORHU01000151.1-human-gut-metagenome-genome-assembly--contig:-NODE-151-length-18448-cov-6.56565_pt1 | contig 18448 bp, 16 predicted proteins | sample MGYA00243022_ERZ508730 | MGnify/ENA primary metagenome ERZ508730 (study PRJEB26277, sample SAMN04329827) | human gut metagenome | biome: human-associated habitat | host: Homo sapiens | place: USA...
CCCTATCATCTTCATATGCCATCTTATTTTTTAGAGACATTTACTGAATATCCCTTGATAGACCGGTTTAGTTTTGACACACCTTTTTGTCTTAGTCGTCAAAGAGTTTGGCTTTTCTGGAAACCAGTCTCAATGTAATTTTCCCTTCATTGATTATCCTTAAGATATCCTCTCCTCCTTTATTAACCTTGCATAGAGAAATTTTCGGTCCCATGATTTTATCAATGCGCACTTCTCCTACTTTATCTTCCATATAATTACCGTCAATCATACCATCTTCCATTACATCAAACCGTTGACCTTCCTTTATGGGATCATCATATCCCAGGTTGATATAAACCGTTTTGGCTTTTTTCCCATTATCACCGGCAAGTTTCAAGATACTGCCATAAACCTTAAAATAATTCTCTATAAAATTTCTCATTTCATATGACATACCCAACAGTGAATGTTCCAGTGCTGCAAACTGACTTGCATCTTTGCCCGAAGACGAACCGGTTTCTTCGTAAATCCTTGTACCGATAGTGGTTCCGTCACTGGTACGAATCAAGTCCAACTGTAGTTTAAACTTCTCTTTAAAACTGTTCTCGCGGCTGTGGTAACGAGGATGTGAACTTCCGTCGTCAGTAGCTTCGCGTGACACTATATTCCCGCGTAGCAGATAGTCTGCCCGAAAACGGCGTGCATCTTCCAATGGGCTCAAATTAAGGTTGGCACCTACGGAAACAGCATCAATGATATTCACACGATTCGTTTGTTGTATACCGTCCAATACAACATTCCGAATGGTGCTGAGAACTTTATTGGGAATTTTGATCTCGCTATTGAAATCATCGATATAAATCGTGTATTTCTGTGCGGATACCCCTAAGGATATCAGTAATGACAGGCAAATTAACAGGACTTTGTTTTTCATTACGTCATGGATTTGTAGGGTTTGTAATGCAGTTGTATGACGAAATTAAAAATATTGTTGCTTATTTGCAAACGAATAGGGTTAAAATTACCCATCAAGGGAGTTATTTTTGAGATAAGATGATTGAGTGACTGATATAATGTTTATCTTGTATCTGTAAAAGCATAGTGGAGCAGATGGGAGTAAAGGCGTAGATTCTAAAAAGGGAGAGAGGGCTTGTTTCTGGATTGTTATCCCCAAGGGTCAAGAGAAATAATGGCATTGTGATTACCTGACTGAAAATATGAGTATAAATAAATTCTTAAAAATGATTTATGATTAGACGAATAGTATTATCTATCTTTTGTTGTTTATTGGCCTATCCTTTTTTAGTTGCCCGGCAGAGGGATTGGTCGCTTCCTACCCCGAAGCAGACTTGCCGGTGGCCTTAATTCCTTATCCGAAAGAGATTGTGAGACTGAAAGGTGATTTGGCCTTTTCTTCTTTGAGAATTGACGAACTTTCTATGGCAAGTCTTCGGGATAAAGAACGTATTGTGGCTGAGTTTGGAGATGTTCGTCGTTTTTGGCAAATGGATGCAGGCTCGCGCGGTAAACAACCTTTAGTGACATTTCGTCAGATAAACTCCCCTTTGTCGAGTGCGGAAAGTAAAGAAGGTTATACTTTAATTGTATCTGAGAAAGGAGTGGAAATCTCTGCAGGGGAGTTTTCCGGTTTTTTCAATGCGCTACAGACTGTCCGTCAGCTGATACGTAAAGATAATAAAAAGTATAGTATGCCTTATTGCCGGATAAAAGACGCACCGGCATTTCCGGTCAGAGGATTAATGTTGGATGTGGGGCGGAATTATATGTCTGTCCCGTTTCTCAAGTCTGTGGTACGGAGGTTGTCGCATTATAAAATAAATGTTCTGCATCTGCATCTGAGTGATGATCCGGGGTGGCGGGTGGAGGTTAAAAAATATCAGGAACTGACGGTGTAAACCTCTTTCTGGCCTACCAGACAACCCGGGAAGTTCTATACACAAGAGGATATAAAATCAATATGCGATTTTTGTGATTCGTTGAATATTCGTGTGATTCCCGAAATTGATATGCCGGGACATAGTGCGGCTTTCCGGAAAGCTATCGGTAAAGATATGCAGACGCCCGAAGGTATGCAAGTGTTGAAAGAAGCTTTGGATGAAATAATTCCATTATTCAAAGATTCTCTTTTTCACATTGGGTCGGATGAAGTTCATTTTAAAATGAAAGAGTTTATGCATGAAATGATTCGATATGTACGCAGCAAAGGAAAGCAGGTTGTTGTCTGGTATCCGGGCTATGCACCTGACAGTAATGCTGTTCGTATGTGTTGGGGAGAGTATGAAGCGGGCTATTCGCTCGATAAGTCGGCGCCGTATATCGATTGCAATGGCTTTTATATGGATTGGATGGATTCGCAAGGAGGAGTTTTGCAGACATTTTTTCAGTACCCGTGTGAAGTTCCGCAAGCTAGGGGTAAGGCTTTAGGTAGTGAGATGTGTGTATGGACAGATGGGGTAATCAGCTCTGATGAACGTATTCTTCTGCAATATCCTTTTTATCCTACCATGTTGACTTTCTCCGAACGTATTTGGAGGGGAAGCCGTGAAAAAAGGCGTGATTTAGTGGCTAATCTTCCGGCAAAAGGTACAAAAGCATGGGAAGCCTTTAATGAATTCGAAGATAGGCTTATTTATCATCGTGACCGGTATTTTAAATCAATACCGTTTGCCTATGTTAAACAGTCGGAAATGAAATGGAGGCTTATCGGACCTTTCAATCATCATGGGATAAATGATACTTCTTTTGAACCCGAAAAGGTGATTAAGGAGAAGTATATCGTTCGGAAAGATACGCTCACCTGGAATGATACGGTAGCTTATGGGGGCGAGATTCAAATCAGAACCCTTTACGCAATGTTTAACATGCATAGGAACCAATATCGATTGGATTTTCTGCCGACTGTAATGTCTTCATCGGTAGGTAAGAAAGACGGAACTTGTTATGCGCTTACGCGTATCAAAAGTCCGAAAAACCAGGAGGTTTATTTAATGTTCGGGTTGAACGGAATGTGGGGGCACTCGGGAGGTTATCGTTCGGCGCGTGCACCGGAACATGGCAGTTGGGATTTTAGCGGAGGAGATGTATGGCTGAATGGAATACGTGTGTTGCCACCCTCTCGCTGGCCTTTTGAGAGTCTCCCATGGACAGGATGGGGGAAAGGGCGTATTGAAGTTCCTTTGACGGAAGAAGGATATTTTTTCCGTCCTCCTGTGAAAATCAAGTTGCGCAAAGGAGTTAACGAAATATTGGTTCGTACGGTCTTCGGACATTGGAAAGGCGATAACGGACAGCGTAAATGGCAGTTTTGTTGTATGCCTGTGTTGTGGGATGGTTGCCATTATACGGAAGTGAAAGGGCTGGAATATCTTGACTGTGAGATTCCGGCTCGATGAGTCGATACTTATGGGAATAGCGGAAATATAAGTAATTCAAGTTGCTTAAGCATATTGCATGGGGATGTATCAAAACGTTGATAATGCTGTTGTTTTGCTAGTAGGGGCAGGGTTTGCCTGCCCCTACAGTTGAGGGTTTGACAGGCTATTTTAGTTTTGATACACCCCCATATAGATATAAACTTTACTTGTTCAGTTTCCAGGTAAATCCGTCTTTTGTATCTTTTACTTCAAAGCCCAAAGCGGCCAGCTCGTCGCGAATCTTGTCGCTGGTAGCCCAGTCTTTGTTGGCTTTTGCCTGCATGCGTTGTTCCAGCAACATGTCTACCACTTTGCCGTAAGCCTCTTCGCGTGCTTCGTTGTTGGCAGTTTCTTCTTTCAGACCGAGAATTTCGTACATGAAAAGAGGGAATAAGCTTTTCAGTTCTTCCAAGTCTTCTTCCGAAATAGTCGCTTTCTTGTCGAGAACCGTATTAATCATTCGTGCACCGTCAAACAGATGAGCGATGACAATCGGTGAGTTGAGGTCATCATTCATCGCTTCATAGCATTTGGCACGAAGTTCTTTTATACCGTCTATACCGGTAGTCTGTTTACCCGGAGTGATGCGTTCCAACCCTTTTACGGCTTCTTGCAGACGTTGCAATCCCTTTTCGGCAGCTTGCAGGGCTTCGTTGCTGAAGTCCACCGTGCTGCGATAGTGTGCTTGAAGGATGAAGAAACGGATGGTCATCGGACTATATGCCTGTGTCAGCAACTTGTGTGAGCCTTCAAAGAACTCGCTCAGGTTAATAAAGTTGCCATAACTCTTGCCCATCTTCTGTCCGTTGATGGTAATCATGTTGTTGTGCATCCAGTAGTGAACCATATCGTCTCCCTGCGAAGCCACACTCTGTGCAATTTCACATTCGTGGTGTGGGAAAATCAAGTCCATGCCTCCACCGTGAATGTCGAAATGTTCACCCAGGTATTTCTTGCCCATAGCAGTGCATTCGCAGTGCCATCCGGGGAAACCGTTGCTCCATGGGCTTGGCCAGCGCATGATATGTTCCGGTTGAGCTGCTTTCCACAGAGCGAAGTCGGCAGGATTATGCTTTTCGCTTTGTCCGTCCAGTTCGCGGGTGGTGTTCAGCACATCGTCCAGGTTACGTCCCGATAGTTTGCCGTAATGATGATCCTTGTTGTATTTAGCTACATCATAATACACGGTCCATACACTTTCGTAAGCATATCCGTATTTCATGATTTAATCCACCAGGCGGATTTGCTCGATGATATGTCCCGAAGCATGCGGCTCGATGCTGGGCGGAAGTACATTGAGGGCTTCCATTGCTTTGTGGTAACGGTTCAGGTAATATTGTACCACTTCCATCGGTTCCAATTGTTCAAGACGTGCTTTTTTTGCAATCTTGTCTTCACCTTCATCGGCATCATGTTCCAAATGACCTACATCGGTGATATTTCTCACATAGCGCACTTTGTATCCCAGATGGGTGAGATAACGGAACAGGATATCGAAGGTGATGGCCGGACGGGCATGTCCCAAATGGGCATCGCCGTATACCGTAGGGCCACACACATACATGCCTACATGAGGCGCGTGAAGCGGAACAAAAAGTTCCTTTCTGCGACTTAATGTATTGTAAATGGTTAGTTTATTTTCCATAATTCATCCAATTAGAAATGCAAAGGTATAAATTTAATGTGTGGAATAGGCAAACAATTAACAAAAAAAACGGATTTGGCATTACAATATGAGAGGATGCTGCATGAACAGTTTGCTATGCAGGTTTCTTTTCGGCATGATTGGTCAACTTTTTTAATTAGAGTTGGGGGTGTGTCAAAACGTGGATAATGCTGTTGTTTCGTTCGTAGGAGTGAGGTTTGCTCGCCCGAAAACGGTTTGCTTTGTGTCTTCGGGCAGGCAACCCCTGCCTCTACAGCTGAAACTGGATAGGCCGGTTTAGTTTTGGCACACTCCCTTTTGTTGAGATTTACAACTTCCCTTCGTCTCTTCTGTCGTCAATTCCCAATTTTTCGATTTCCTGAATGGATAAGCCTGTAATGTCGGAAATGGTTTCATAGTCCAGTCCTTTTGCTTTCATTTTCAGTGCATTTGAAAGTCGTTCTTCTTCTCGTCCTTCTTCTCGTCCTTTTTCTCGTCCTTCTTTCAGTCCTTTTTCTCGTCCTTCTTTCAGTCCTTCTTCTGTAGCTTCCCTACGAATGTCTTCTTCCACTATCCGGCTTACCCGATAGCGATCCACTGCTTTGTCATAAGCTATTCTGTTTTCTTCCGATAAATTGGCAACAGCAGCCAATTGGTCCAAGTATTTAAACACTTGTTCCTTCAGTGCATCCGGCATTCTGTTCCAGTCATTCATATTCTTCAATGCATACATTAATTTCTCATACAATGTCTCACATTCAGCAAGTTCCTTATTGAAATAAGGGAATTGCAGATAAATTTGGCGTAGATGGGGGTTGACCACTCGTCCCGTATCCCTGTCGGCGAGCACTATATCCGTACGGAATTTCTTATCCAGTCCGTCCTCCTTGAAATTCATCAGGAAGATGCCGTATACGGTATTCAGTCTATAACGGGAGCCATACGGGACACTACTTTCACATACCATGCCGTCCGTATCCTTCTCGACGGGTATCTTTATTGTATCGGGAGGCGGAAGCTCGGTCAGCCTGCCTACGGCACGGCATACATAATACAATGTACGGTCCAGAAAATGGCTGTGCCAACGATTTTGCATCTCTACAATGATATACTCGCCACTGTCCGTGCGACAATAGAGGTCATAAATGATGCCTTTGTCATGCACATTGTCCGCATGGTCTTCCTTGTCAAGGAAACAAAGATCCTCTATATGATGTTCGCCCGCAAGCAACTCATTCAGCAGGGTGATGAGCAGCCCTTTACTGGCAGGTTGCCCGAAGATGACCTTAAACCCCAGGTCGGTAAAGGGATTGACGAATCGTGACATATTCATTTTTTATTTGAAATCAAAAGTACGCATACTTTCGGGAACACCCAAAAGATATGTGCTTTATTTTTCCGATATTGCAATTCCGGCTGATATTCAGAATCTAACGACCTTTCTGTCTTACTCTCCTTTCACACATAACAAGTGCTGAAACGTCCTGCTCATAGGGCTTTTGTGTGAAGGCTGCTTTTATCAACTTTCTTTTTCTCCTATTGGATAATTCCCCCTCCCAACACCACGTCTTCCCGATAAAAAGCGGCTGCCTGTCCGGTAGCAATGGCGGTGAGCGGCTCGTGCAATTGCACATGGAGCGTATTGTCCGCTTGCAGCGTCACTGTGCAGCGATTGGCTTGTTTGCGATAGCGTATTTTCACAATCACATCGTCCTTGCAGAGCAATGCGTCAGGATTTGTGATATTCCAGTCTTTCAATGTCATTTCTGTTTTTTCCAACGCTTTTAAATTACTCAATATCACTTTATTTTCTTCGGGAAATATCTCTTTTACAAAGACAGCACGATTTAAATCGATTCCCAGCCCCCGTCGTTGGCCGATGGTATAGAAAGGATATCCTTCGTGATATGCAATGAAGTTTCCCGTTTCATCGAAGAATTTTCCGGGGCGGATGCTGTTCTCCGGTAGTTCGCGGCGTAAAAACGTGCGATAGTCCATCGGGCAAAAACAAACGCCCAGACTGTCACGTTTATGGGCAGCTTTTAAAAAACCTCGTTCTTCCGCAATTTCCCGAACCCGGATTTTGGTGAGTTCACCCATAGGGAGCAACATCCGTTGCAGAATATCTTGTGGAAGCCCCCATAAAAAGAACGACTGGTCTTTGTCAGGGTCTGCTCCGGCAGTGATGTGGTAAAATCCGTCGATGAAACGTTTGCGGACATAGTGACCGGTAGCAAAATGATAGATGCCCAATTCATCGGCCAGCTGTTGCAGAAGTGGCCATTTGAGGTTATTGTTACAGAGCGTGCAGGGCACAGGGGTATGTCCGGCCATGTATTCGCGGATAAAATAATCAATGATTGTCTCTCGGAATATATTGCGAACGTCGTAGGAGATATGCTTGATTTTCAGTCGTTTACATAAAGTCCGTGCGTCATCCAAATATTCCGTATCTCCTTCTTTTTCATAAAAACGAAAAGTGACACCGGTCACTTCGTATCCGGCATCCTGTAACAGTAAGGCGGCAACGGAACTGTCCGTTCCCCCACTCATCCCCAGTAGAACTTTATTGTTTGGCTTCATTGGGGCAAATATACGAAATCAAAATGAGTTCTTTTATATCCTGCATTCAGTCATTTTAGTTCAATATTACTTCTCCACGTCTGTGGTTAAACTTAACCACAGACGTGGCTAATGTTAACCACGGTCGTGGTTAGAGTTCTTCACGGCCGTGAAGAAGCAATATCGAATGGCTTGTCTGTCAAAGAGAATTGGATGAAAAAACGTTAATCGAATGATATATATATGCGTAGGCTTATGCGTACGTACGTGTAGCCCGATGCGTATATACGTGTAGGCTTACGTGTATATATGTGCAGGCTTATGCCACCGTATGTAGTTTGGCGTGTGCAAAAAGACCTTGAGGTTTTCAAAAAAGCTCGGTATGTTTCTTAAAAACTTCAGCACCTTTTTAAAAAAGCTCGGCATCTTTTTCATGTAGGGCAGACAGGATCATCCCCCCTCACTAAGTCGGTTATTCCTTCTTTTCCGTTCATCCTTACATTTTGATTAAAATACATTGACTATTAAGTGATTAATAATGAAAGGATATCCCCTCATCCCTGTTTCAGCCGCGCTTCCCAAGTCCCTTCACAATCTGCCTTCAGTACTTGTCCCGCCGGGAGAAATTTTATAAATGAAGGGAGGTTGAAAGGGTGATGAAACGATGCCCATTCACTACCGAACCTCCCGTCAACAGGGCGTCTCAACGGCTGATGAAAGGAGGAAGGGAGAAATGATCCGGATGATATGGGAACTTTAAGGAAAGGAGAATATATAAAACCCTGCCATGGGGGGCTTTCCAATATCCCATGGCAGAGTTTGAAAAATTATTTTAACGGAGTGATAGTGAAGCCCCAACTATAAGACTGGTTCGGGTTAATCAAAGCCCATTTTTCGGGCCATGCTCCCCAGCTGTCATAACCGCCTACGCCTTGTTGCTGCATATCTATGCATACCTCTACGAAATCACGCGGAGTAATGTCATTGATATGAGTTTGGCGGCGGAGAACATTTTTTGCCTTAGCTTCGCTGCGATTGGCAATTTCTTCGGCCGAGAAATTGTTCCATTGGCGCGGACGATTAGTGGCTTCTTCCGAATCAAAATCTTCTACTGAGTTACGCAAGGCATTGAAACCGAAAGTCTTGTCGGCTGTGATGCGCAACCCTTTGCCGCCTTTTTTGCTTAATGCTACCCAACGGGTATCGACGTGATGGCCGTTTTCTTGCGGACGAACTTAGGGGAAGTACATATCATCGGCTGTTGTTTTATAGAGGTCGACGATGGTTCCTGCCTTGCGGTCGATGTAGTTTTCTTCAGGGCCGCGGCCGAAGTAGGCAACTTGGTTCATTTCTGCCGGCAGACGGAAACGTACACCGATACGAGGTACTTCTGCTTTGATGTCTGCTGCCTTGAAGTCACAACCTACATGTAGGCTGCCGTTCTTGCCAAAGGTGTAATTTACAATGTATTGGTTGCCGGCAGGCAATGCGTAAGTCACGCTCAGGGTATTGTCGGCAAAGGAAGTATGGGCTACTTTGAAGTCCTTGCTCGATTGTTTCCACACGTGGGTGCGCTTGGGCTCGCCGTTTCCGTAATCAGTGTCATTCGGTGGACTCCAGAAGTTGGGGTGAGTGCCAAGGCAGTCTTGGAAGTATTCGGTGCCGTTTACTTTATAAGAGGTAACGATGCCACTCTTTTCGTTCAGGACAAATTGCATTCCGCTGCCCGAAACTACCATCTCGTCTCCGTTCTTCACTGCTTTCATTCCCTTGCCTGCCATGAACTCGTCTTTCAAAGGCTCGATAGGCAATTGGAATTGGTCACGTGCAATTTCGTGACCTGCCGGAATCAGGATTTCAGGTTCGACGGCAATGACGTGGAAATTGACGAAATATTCGGTATCTTTCTTGGCTTTCAAACCGTTTACGTTGACCGTGAATTCTTTGGAGGCCTGCGGAGCAATGTCTAACGAGACTTTTCCGCTTCTTATAATCTTGTCGTTGGCTTTCAGCTCATACACAATCATATACTTCTTCAGGTTGGTGAAGTAGAAACGGTTGGTGATAAGGAACTTGCCTTGTGCCGCATCGGTCATCTCGAAGCCTACATTCTGATAAGCATATTTCACTTCTGCCATGGCAGGATGCGGAGTGCGGTCGGGACTGACGATACCGTTGCAGAGGAAGTTGCCGTCGCTGGGTGCGTCTTTTCCGAAATCGCCGCCGTATGCCCAGAACGGACGTCCGTTTTCATCTTTCTGCAGAATGCCTTGGTCCACCCAGTCCCAAATATATCCGCCCTGCAGATTGGGATATTTGTAAATGGCTTGCCACTGTGCCCACAGACCGCCGGTGGAGTTGCCCATGGCGTGTGCGTATTCGGATGGCATGATAGGACGGTCACTGCCTTCTTTACCAATGGATTCAAACCAGCTTGCACCGGGATACTGAGGAACGAACATATCGGTATTCCATTCCCATTGTGCGCGTTCGTAGTTCACAGGGCGGTTCATGCCTTTGGTTTCACGGTCTTTCACCCAAAGGTAAGTCTGATAGAAATTATATCCGTTTCCGGCTTCATTACCCAATGACCAGAAGGTTAAAGACGGGTAGTTCTTATTGCGTTCATACATATTGATGGTACGGTCCATGTGAGGTTTCAGCCATTCGGGGTTGTTGCCTAATGTGCCGCCTTTGCGGAGGTCGTATTTCATGCCGTGGCTTTCAATATTGGCTTCATCGTATACATAGAGACCATATTCGTCACAAAGCTCATAGAACTTGCGGTCTTGCGGATAGTGGCACAGACGAACGGTATTGATATTGTGTTGCTTCATCAGTTCAAAGTCTTTGCGCATCAGTTCTTCGGGAACATAGTGACCGGTTGCTTCGTTGTGCTCGTGAATGTTCACACCCTTCATCTTTAACGGCTGACCATTGACAAAGAAGCAGATATAAGGCTTGCCGTTTCCTGCAATTTGGTCAATCGGTTTGATTTCAAAGCGACGGAAGCCGACATTGAACGGAATAACTTCTGTTATTTTTCCATCTTCTTTTAAAGAAATCAATAATTTATAAAGGTTGGGCTGTTCGGAAGTCCAAGTCTTTACATTGTTTAATGAAGCATTGAAAGTAACGGTATTTTTTCCGTCTGCACTTACATTGCAAGGTGTCTCGGCAGAGGTAACAACTTTCTTGTCGGCATCCAGCAACTCGTAAGTTACGGTTACGTTCTTGTTGGCGGCGGTATGGTTGGTCACATTCACGTCCAGTTTGAAGATACCGTTCTTATAGGTATCGTCGAGGGTAGAGACTACTTCAAAGTCCTGAACGGCAGTCTTGGGCTGTGAGAACAAGAATACATCTCTTTCGATTCCGCTCAGGCGCCAAAAGTCCTGACACTCCAGATAAGAACCGGTGCTGTAGCGGAAGCATTTTACTACCAATGAGTTCTTGCCCGGTTGCAGATATTTGTTAATCAGAAACTCTGCCGGATTCTTAGAGTCTTCGCTATATCCGACTTCTTTTCCGTTGAGGTATACATAAACGCCTGATTTAGCTCCTTCCAGGCGGAGGTATATATCACGTCCGTCCCAATTGGAGGGAATCTCGATGTCTCGCTGATAAACACCTACCGGATTGGCCTCGGGCAAATGCGGAGGTTGCGGGTTGCTGGGCTGGAAATCGTATGGCTGATTGGTATAGATGGCTGTTCCATATCCTTGTACCTCCCAGTTGCCGGGTACATTGATTTCTTTCCATGTAATGTCGGCGCCGGGCTGTTCGATGTTGGCAGGTAAATCTTTGTAGGCATCTACGTAGTAGAAGTTCCACTTTCCGTTCAGTAATTTGTAATAAGGGCTGTTTTCGTATTTGCCGGTCAGTGCCTGTCCCGAGTTATCGTATGACATGAAAGCCGTGCGGGGAGCTTCTTTGTTTACTGCTACGGTTTGGATATCTTTCCAATAAGGAAGCTTGGTCCCTTCTGCACTGATGGTTTGTGCTGAGAATGCACAGACAACTGTGCCAATGAGGTATCTCAATAAGGTTGTTTTCGTAATATTCATAGATTATCAGTTGTTTAAAGAAAAAGGGCGCTATTGCCGGCGCCCCTCTCTTAAGTCCTTTACATTTTATTAAAATAAGCAATTTATTGGATTTCTTCCGATAATTCAGCACCAGCCTTGAATTTGATTGCTTTTTTTGCTTTAATGGTGATAGATTCTTTGGTCGCCGGGTTGATACCCATTCTTTCTGCTTTTTCTACAACCGAGAAAGTACCAAAACCAACTAATGATACTTTGTCACCACTCTTCAGAGCATTTGAAACTGCTGAAACTACTCCTTCAACAGCTTTCTTTGCATCGGCTTTGCTCAAGCCTGATTCAGCGGCTACTGCGCTGATTAGATCTGCCTTATTCATAATGAAAACGATTAATTATTAATGTAATACAAAAGAAATTTCAAAATCAAGGACAAATATAAAGTTTCAAAATTAGAAATCAAACAGATAGCCTAAAAAAGATAAGCCAAAAATCAAAAAAACGTAAGAGAATGGGGTTTTTCTGCTAAATAACAGAATAAAATTGTAAATTTGCAAGCAATCAATGAATTATAGAAGAAAATAATATGAATAGTATACCTGTTGTAACAAAGAATATATTGATAATAAACGTGCTATGCTTTTTCGGAAGTGTGGTGGCTGCAAAGTATGGAATTGATTTAAATGATTTGCTGGGACTGCATTTTTTTCTGGCTTCCGATTTTAATCCGGCACAGTTGATTACATATATGTTTATGCACGCTGGTTTTCAGCACATATTTTTTAACATGTTTGCAGTGTGGATGTTCGGGCGTACGCTTGAACAGGTTTGGGGACCGAAACGTTTTCTGTTTTATTATATATTGTGCGGTATCGGTGCAGGTTTGGTACAGGAGGGAGTGCAATATATTCAGTATGTCACCGAATTGGTCAATTATGAGGGGGTTAATACGGGAGTTGCCGTGATTCCGATGGCGGAATATCTCAATCTGATGACTACAGTAGGGGCATCGGGGGCCGTATATGCTATCTTGCTGGCTTTCGGTATGTTGTTCCCCAATAGTCAGATGTTTGTATTCCCGATTCCGTTTCCTATTAAGGCGAAGTATTTTGTAATGGGGTATGCAGCATTGGAGATTTATTTGGGCTTCGGCAGCTCGGCTGACGGTATTGCTCATTTCGCTCACTTGGGAGGAATGATATTTGGCTTTATATTAATAATGTATTGGAGAAAAAAGAATAACAATGGGCAGTTTTATTACTGATTTAAAGAATAGTTTTAACAGGGGTAATATATATATCCAGTTTATATATATTAATGTCGGAGTGTTTGTCCTGACATCCCTGTTGGGAATTCTGTGGATGTTGTTTAACCGTAACGGTGCATTTATTCTGCAATATTTGGAGTTACCTGCATGGACGGTACAGTTTATCAAGCAGCCGTGGTCTCTGTTTACTTATATGTTTATGCATGCCGGAGTGCTTCACTTGTTGTTTAATATGCTGTGGCTCTATTGGTTCGGGCAGTTGTTTCTTTCTTTTTTCTCGGCCAAGCATTTCCGTGGGGTGTATATCTTAGGTGGGTTTTGTGGCGGTTTGCTTTATATGCTGGCTTACAATGTATTTCCATATTTCAGTGATTCGCTTTATTATTCTTATTTATTGGGGGCTTCGGCCTCTGTGTTGGCCATTGTGGTGGCAACGGCTGTCCGCGAGCCTGACTATCCGGTACATTTCATGTTTATCGGAACGGTGCGGTTGAAATATGTAGCCCTGTTTATGGTGGTGACCGATTTGCTTTTTATGACTTCGGGCAATGCCGGGGGACATATCGCACACTTGGGAGGGGCATTGGCCGGATGGTGGTTTGCTTCCGGATTGACCCGCGGGCATGATGCAACGGCGTGGATTAACCGTTTTATCGATTGGGTAGCAAGCGGATTTACGGTACACCGTTCTCCGAAGAAGCCCAAAATGAAAGTGCATTATGGCGATAAGGCGAAAGACTATGAATATAATGCCCGTAAGAAGCAGAATAGTGACGAGATAGACCGCATATTGGACAAACTGAGGAAGTCCGGTTATGACAGTCTCACGTCGGATGAGAAGAAAAGCTTGTTTGATGCAAGTAAAAAATAGAATATGAAATATATCGGTCGGGTTTTAGGTTGGATATTATTGGGGATAAATATATGCATGGCGGTGTTATTGCTGATCTGTGCATATAGTTCTTATATCAATCCGGTGGCGCATCCTGTGTGGTCGTGTGCCGGTCTTGCGTTTCCGGCTTTTCTGATAACGAATGTTTTATTTTTTTTCTTTTGGTTGGTGGTATATCGCAGGTATGCTTTGGTGTCTCTCCTGACTTTTTTCTGCTGCTTTGGTGCCATCCGTACTTATATACCTATCAATCTGTTCGAGAAAGAACCTCCCGGGGATGCCGTCAAAGTATTGTCATACAATACGATGGCTTTTGAACAAGGACATCCTAATTTGAAGGACAACCCTAATTCGGTATTGGAATACCTGCGGAACAGCAATGCGGATATTATTTGTTTGCAAGAATATATATTGAGCAATCGGCTGGCTAAAAAGGATGTGGATTATGCCCTGAGAAACTATCCCTATAAGCATTATTATAAATTGACCGGTGCGAATGGACTGGGGTGCTACTCCCGCTATCCTATCCTGTCGGCGCATCCTGTTGAGTATGACAGCCGAAACAATGGCTCTGTTGCTTATACAATAAATGTGAAGGGAGATACTTTGTTGGTGGTCAATAACCATTTGGAGTCCAATAAACTGACAGAGAAAGATAAGGCTGTCTATCGGGAGATGATAAAAGATCCGGATAAGGTTAAAGTGTCGGAAGGGGCCCGCATATTGATAGGCAAACTGGCGGAGGCTTCGGCTATCCGTGCTTCGCAAGCCGATTCCATAGCAAAGTTGGTTGCCGGTTTTAGGGGTGGAGGAGTGATTGTCTGCGGCGATTTTAACGATTCTCCTTTGTCTTATGCTCACCGGGTAATCGGGAAGGAACTGGATGATGCTTTTGTACAGTCGGGCAACGGATTCGGGATATCTTATAATCAGAATCATTTTTATTTCCGTATCGATCATATCCTATTGAGTAAAAATCTGGAATCTTATCAATGTACGGTAGACAAAACCATAAAGAGTTCGGATCATTATCCCATCTGGTGTTTTGTGGCGAAGAAATAATTAGCAGACCTTTAATTTAATATAAGTATGAAGAAACTAGTATTTACGTTAGCGACTTGTTGTATCATGTGTGCATGTGAACAGAAAACCGAAACGAACCCGTTCTTTACGGAGTTCCGGACAGAGTATGGTGCTCCTGATTTTGATAAAATCAAGATAGAACACTATGAACCTGCGTTTTTGAAAGGCATAGAAGAACAAAATGCCGAAATAAAAGCAATTGTGGAGAGCCGGGAAACTCCTGGATTTGAAAATACGATTGTGGCACTGGATAATAGCGGAAGGACACTGGCACGTGTCAAGGGTGTCTTTTATGCATTGACGGAGGCTGATACGAATGATGAGATGAGCGCATTGAGCGAAAAGATTGCTCCTGTGCTTTCCGAACATAACGATAATATTTATCTGAATCAGGATTTATATAAGCGTGTGGCTGCTGTGTGGCAACAGGAGCAAGAAGGCAAAATAACGCTGACCACAGAGCAGCATCGTCTTTTGGATAGATATCATAAGGCGTTTATCCGTTCGGGGGCAGGACTGGATGCCGGGAAGCAAAACCGCCTTAGGGAGATAAATAAAGAATTGTCTACATTGGCTATTACTTTCAGCAACCATGTTTTGAATGAAAATAATGCTTACCGGCTGGTTATAGACAATGAAGCAGAACTGGCAGGATTGCCGGAATGGGTGAAAACAGGTGCGGCGGAAGAGGCGAAGGCTGTCGGAAAAGAAGGTAAGTGGCTGTTTACCTTGCAGAACTCAAGCCGTTTGCCACTGCTGCAATATGCCGACAACCGTGAGTTGAGAAAGGATATCTATGAAGCTTATATCAATCGTGGTAATAACGGAGACGCCAATGATAATAAAGAGATTTTGAAGAAAATCATTTCTTTGCGTCTGGAAAAAGCCAATTTGCTGGGCTTTGACTGTTATTCCAATTTTGTGTTGGATGAAAATATGGCAAAGAATTCCGAGACGGTTATGGATTTTCTGCATAATCTGTGGGGTTATTCTTTGAAAAACGCAAAGACGGAAGCTGCCGAATTACAAAAAATGATGGATAAAGAAGGAAAAGGAGAGAAGCTTGCCGCATGGGATTGGTGGTATTATACCGAAAAACTTCGTCAGCAAAAATATAATCTGAATGAGGATGAGATTAAGCCTTACTTTAGCTTGGAATCAGTGCGAAACGGTTTGTATTATGTTGCCAATAAATTGTACGGCATTACCTTGACCGAACTGAATAATGTATCTGTTTACGAACCGGATGTGAAGGTTTATGAGGTGAAAGATGCCGATGGCGCTTATCTGGGCTTGTTTTATGCCGATTATTTTCCCCGTACCGGTAAACGCGGAGGGGCATGGATGAGCAACTTCCGTGAACAGGCAGGCGATGTGAGACCGCTTATCTATAATGTAGCCAGTTTTACGAAGCCCGCAGGTGATATGCCTTCGTTACTGACACTGGATGAAGTGGAAACAATGTTTCATGAATTCGGACATGCTCTTCACGGAATGCTGACCAAATGTAACTATTTGGGAGTATCGGGTACGAATGTGGCACAGGATTTTGTGGAACTTCCTTCTCAGATAATGGAACATTGGGCGGTGGAACCGGAAGTACTGAAGGTATATGCCAAGCACTATAAGACCGGTGAGGTGATTCCCGATGAATTGATTCGGAAGATACAAGACCAAAATACCTTCAATCAGGGATTTATGACAACCGAACTGTTGGCTGCTGCATTGCACGATATGGAATTGCACAATCTGCCCGAAACCGCAAATCTGGATGTGGTGGCCTGTGAAAAAGCGGTGATGGACAAATAGGGTTTGATTCCTGAAATCGCTCCTCGTTACCGTGCCACTTATTTTAATCATATCCTTAGCGGTTATGCTGCCGGATATTACAGTTATCTGTGGGCGGAAGTATTGGATGCTGATGCTTTTGAAGCTTTCAAAGAACATGGACTGTTCGATAAAAATACTGCCGACTCTTTCCGCCGGAATGTTTTGGAAAAGGGTGGGACAGAGGATCCTATGGTGCTTTACAAAGCGTTTCGCGGTGCCGAACCGAGCTTGGAACCGTTGCTTAAAAACAGAGGGCTGAAATAAAATACCCCATGAAATAGAACAAATTAGGCTGCGAAATATACTTTTGCAGCCTTTTTTCTTATTTGAAATTCAAATATTTGTGTTTCATGCCGTGCGAATGTGAAAAAAAAACTATATTTGCAACCTTGTATAAACCAAGAATTAATCAAAAAGTAAAAATAATAAATTTCAAAGTAACATGCAAAACAAAGGATTTGTAAAGGTTTTTGCGGTATTACTTACCCTTGTATGTGTGTTTTATCTTTCTTTCTCTTTTGTGACCCGCTATCACATGAATAAAGCGGCGCAAGATCCGAAGGGTGAAGCACATTACCTTGATTCTATGCAGAATGAAAAAGTTTATCTGGGTAGTTATACGCTGAAACAGTGTCGTGAGATGGAGATTGGTCTGGGTCTGGACCTTAAAGGTGGTATGAACGTTATTCTTGAAGTTTCTGTACCGGATGTGGTGAAGGCATTGGCTGACAACAAAACCGACGAAGCTTTTAACAAGGCTATATCAGAAGCTGCCAAACAGTCTGTTACCAGCCAGGATGACTTTATTACTCTGTTTATCAGAGAGTATAAGAAAGAAGCTCCACAAGGAAAACTGGCAGAATTGTTCGCTACTCAGCAGTTGAAAGACAAAGTAAATACCCGCAGCTCTGATGCTGATGTAGAAAAGGTGTTGCGTGAAGAAGTCAAAGCTGCTATCGATAACTCTTATAATGTATTGCGTACCCGTATCGACCGCTTTGGTGTGGTTCAGCCCAATATTCAGGCTTTGGAAGGTAAGATGGGACGTATCATGGTGGAACTTCCGGGTATCAAAGAGCCGGAACGTGTGAGAAAGCTCTAGCAGGGATCTGCTAATCTTGAGTTTTGGGAAACTTTCGACTCCAAGGAAATCTATCCTTATCTGACTGCTATTGACAACAGATTGCGTGCTATCCTTGCTACCGTTGCTACCGCTAATGCTGCTACAGATTCTACTGCCGTTGAAACTGCCGATGCAAAGGCGGTATCTGCTGCCGATAGTCTGGCTGCTGCTTTGAAGGGAGAGCCTGCAGATAATGCTGTTGCCATGGAACAAATGAAGAAAGAACATCCGTTGGCTTCTATTCTTCAGCTGAACCCGAACGGCAGCTGTGTGGTAGGTTATGCTGATTATAAAGATACAGCTCAGGTCAATACTTACCTTGCCATGAAAGAGGTAAAAGAAATGTTGCCGAAAGACCTTCGCCTGAAGTGGGGTGTGAAAGGTGCCGATTTCGACAAGACAGGACGTATCTTCGAATTATATGTCATCAAGTCAAGCGAACGTAACGGACGCGCTCCGCTGGAAGGTGACGTAGTTACTGAAGCCAAGGATGAGTTCGACAGCTTCGGCAAACCTTGCGTGAGTATGTCGATGAACACTGACGGTTCTCGTCGCTGGGCTGTTTTGACAAAAAATAATGTAGGAAA
>ENA-ORHU01000153-ORHU01000153.1-human-gut-metagenome-genome-assembly--contig:-NODE-153-length-18207-cov-5.83346_pt1 | contig 18207 bp, 16 predicted proteins | sample MGYA00243022_ERZ508730 | MGnify/ENA primary metagenome ERZ508730 (study PRJEB26277, sample SAMN04329827) | human gut metagenome | biome: human-associated habitat | host: Homo sapiens | place: USA...
AAATGTCATAAATAAAACGCGCTGTCACTTGAACATCATCATAACACATCCGTCCGGCCGGAATGCCATATCCTTCTGAAGTGACATGAAACTCCGGTTCACCATCTTCTCCCTTATAGTTGATGTGTCGGCCGTTCTCCATATTATAAATATCAAGCACATCTCCCAATTGAGTTACTGTCACCAAAAGTTTCTTATCCGGGCTAAACGAAATAAAGCTACGCCAGCCTTGTGCCACAGCAGGTGCGCTTTCTTTCAATTGTTTCTCGTCAGTTATTGGTATACAGTCGGACTTATGCAATAAGTTCCCCGACATGTCTGCCCAACTAAAGCGGTTTTCTCCCGAATAATCGGAAATATCAAAGGAATCCGCACCCGATAAATCAAAGTCTAAAGGACGCATGAACGCCTTGTCCAACGAAATGTTTTCCTCCAGTTTCGGTTCTTGTCCCGGTGCAATGCCGCCATATCGAAACAAACGATTCTTTGAGCCATCCAACACCCATGCTGTATTATCTCCTCCCCAACGAATATTTTCAGCCGAAATCATCTCCTCAGGACCCTCACCCCGTTTACCGAAAGAGGAAATATACTTAAAGCCGGGATATGTGAAAGCATGATAATAATAATCCACATTATGAAGGTCAAAGACTACGGCTTTATCTCCTTGTACCCTAATTCGGTATGCATATCGGAACAGGGCTGTATCAACAGGCATCTCTTCTCCCTTTAACTGAACATTCCGGACTTCCTTTTCTTCCTGTTTCTTTTGTCCGCCACATGAAGTTATTAACACTAGAGCGAACAACAATATAACCACATTCTTCATTTCTTTATTTTTTAATTTTATCATCCCTGTACAATATCAAAGACAACGACTTTGGTATTCTAAGCCTTTTCGTCCTTTAGATCAAGCCTTTCTGTAAGTTTGTTTATTACGTCCTACTGCAATGGGACGTATATCCTGCTGCAATGGAACGTACGTCCTACTGCAATGGAACGTACGTCCTACTGCAATGGGACGTACGTCCTGTTACAGTAGGACGTAGCACTCTTCCGCTCAGGAGCTCTTAACCGATAGTAAGCAACGACTTAACCCTCCCTTTCTTACAGTAAGCAGCGATGAGGGATTTATCTTCCACATCGGCTGTTGCATCCGAAAACACGAAGGTGTATCAACATGAAAACAAGCCATCATCCTGACACACCCTCGGCATTTCGGTTCATTAAAGCAATATCCTTTACTTATAAATAGCTTTTTTACCGGCTAACAATGTGTTTTTCATTAACGAAACGATGGTCATCGGCCCTACCCCTCCCGGCACGGGAGTAATATAAGAACATTTCGGAGCCACTTCGTCAAACTTCACATCTCCTGTGAGCTTAAAGCCCGACTTCTTACTTGCATCCGGCACACGCGTAGTACCCACATCGATTATCACAGCCCCCTCTTTCACCATGTCGGCTTTTACAAAGTTGGGCTGACCGAGAGCAGCAATGATGATATCCGCTTCCTGACATTCTTTAACCAAATCCTTGCTACGGCTATGGCAAACCGTTACTGTAGCATCACCCGGATAAGATTTCTGCATCATCAGGGCTGCCATCGGCTTGCCTACAATGTTGCTACGGCCCAACACTACGCACTTTTTACCTTGCGTTTCGATGTGATAGCGTTTCAGCAGTTCGAGGATTCCGTTCGGGGTAGCCGATACATAACAAGGAAGTCCGATTGACATACGTCCCACATTGATGGGATGAAAACCGTCCACGTCTTTACGATAGTCGATGGTCTCAATCACCTTTTGTTCCGATATGTGCTTTGGCAATGGAAGTTGAACGATAAAGCCGTCTACATCGGCATCTTCATTCAGTTCTCTGACTTTAGCCAACAACTCTTCTTCCGTCACATCAGCCTCATAGCGAATGAGGCTCGATTTAAAACCGCATACTTCGCAAGCCTTTACCTTGGCTGCCACGTATGTTTCACTTCCTCCGTCATGGCCGACGAGGATAGCTGCCAAGTGAGGACGCTTGCCTCCTTTGGCTACGATTTCGGCAACTTCAGCAGCTATTTCCTGCTTCACCTGTTCCGAAATGGCTTTTCCGTCAATTAATTGCATAATCTCTTTGTTAAATGATTCTTTCCAACAAATGTAGTATAAATCAGTCAGTCGGCATAATAAAAAAAGGAGAAAGTTTTGCACTTCCTCCTTTCCTTATATATAAGGTATTACTTCTTCATCTTCGGCATCATCTTACCCATCTTGCTGCTTGTGACCATCTTCATCATCTTGCGCGTCTGGTCGAACTGTTTCAGCAGACGGTATACTTCCTGAATAGTGGTACCGCTACCCTAGGCAATACGAGTACGGCGTGATCCGTTCAGAACCTCGGGATGTGTACGTTCCTCCGGAGTCATGGAATAGATAATAGCCTCGATACTCTTGAAAGCATTGTCATCGATGTCGATATCCTTGATTGCCTTGCCCACACCCGGAATCATAGAAGCCAGTTCTTTCAGGTTACCCATCTTCTTTATCTGGTGAATCTGAGCCAGGAAGTCGTTGAAGTCGAACTGGTTCTTCTGAATCTTCTTCTGAAGACGCTTGGCTTCTTCTTCATCGTATTGCTCCTGTGCACGTTCTACCAATGATACGATATCACCCATACCGAGGATACGGTCTGCCATACGTGCCGGATGAAACTGGTCGATAGCATCCAGCTTTTCACCTGTACCGACAAACTTAATCGGCTTGTTTACTACCGTACGAATAGAGAGGGCAGCACCGCCACGGGTATCACCATCCAACTTAGTGAGTACGACACCATTGAAATCAAGACGTTCATTGAACTCGCGGGCAGTATTTACGGCATCCTGACCGGTCATTGAATCAACAACAAATAACGTTTCATCGGGATTGATAGCTTTCTTAATGGCTTCAATTTCGTTCATCATCTGTTCGTCGATAGCCAAACGTCCGGCTGTATCGACAATCACCAGGTCATAACCTTTTGCCTTTGCCTCGTGAATAGCGTTCAGTGCAATCTGCACCGGGTCTTTGCTGCCCGGTTCGCTATATACGGGGACTTCGATTTGTTCTCCCAAAACAGTCAACTGATCGACAGCAGCAGGACGATAGACGTCGCAGGCCACCAACAAAGGTTTACGGTTCTTCTTCGCCTTGAGCATACGTGCCAGCTTACCGGAGAAAGTTGTCTTACCCGAACCTTGCAAACCCGACATCAAGATGATTGCAGGACGACCGTTCAATTCCAGTTCGGCTGTTTCGCCACCCATCAACGCAGTCAGCTCATCATGCACTATCTTTACCATCAACTGGCTAGGCTTGACAGCTGTCAACACATTCTGTCCCAGCGCTTTCTCTTTCACCGTATCTGTAAAACTCTTGGCTACCTTATAGTTGACGTCGGCATCAAGCAACGCTTTACGAACATCTTTCAGAGTCTCTGCGACATTGATTTCGGTGATTTTTCCTTCACCTTTCAGGATTTTAAAAGACCGTTCCAGTCTCTCACTTAAATTATCGAACATATATCTTTAATTATAAATTACGGATTATGAATTATAAGTTACTGAACTTTAATCACTAACCTTAAACAGCTTTTGAGGTGCAAAAATACAAAAAAGTTAATTACCTCATATCTTTTTATTCTGCCATTTTGCTTTTTTCAAGTAAATAACGCTGCAAATCAATAACAGAGCATAGTAAATTACTTCGGTGGAGAAACAGACAGATACGGGAGCTTTCACAATATATCCTATCCAAAAGATATAGGAAGTATAAATGACAAGAGTCACAGTCTCAAGTATCAAGGCAGCCTGTGTGTTGCCCGTGCCCGAAATACCATTGAAATAAATATTGGCAACCGATGCAATCAGCATGGCACCTCCTATGACATAAAGAGAAGGTACAGACTCTATCAGCAAAGCCTCCTCATTGGTATAAACAGAAAGCATTGCCTGCGGAAACACAACCAGAACAGCAACACATACCACCATAATAATAAAAGACATACGGGCAATACGCCCCATCAGTTGCATGACGTGACTCACCCCTCCGGCACCAATCAAGTTACTTACTAACGAATTGGCGGTGGTAGACAAGGACTGGACAGGTATCAGCATTACCACATAAATGCTTCTCACTATATTTGCAATGGCCAGTTGACGCTGTCCTAATCTCTCTACAGCCACAAAAAAAACAAACCAGGTCGCCATTGCCAAAAAATACTGTACCATCGTAAAACAAGAAATGCTCAAGATGCGTCCCAACAAAGTGAAATCAAAACGCGGCCAATGATTCAGCCCATATTTTCGGAAGTCGATTCTTGCCCAAGTATATAGAAGGACAACGACCCCCAACGCTGCCTCAGCAATAACCGAAGCAATGGCAGCCCCTTTCAACCCCAAGGCAGGCAAACCGAAATGACCGAAAATCAGGGCATAATCCAACACGACATTCACCATAGCCATGACAATGGCATTCAAGGTCAGTACCTTCGTACGCGTGATACCTATATAAAGAGCACGGAACATGACATTGACAAACGCAAAAAAGAAACCGAAAATACGCCAGTTCAAAAATTCTTTGGTAGCATCGAATATGGCATCCGAAGAAATAAGCAAGCGTATCAGCGAAGGAGCAGCCGCATGAGTCAGCCCAAAAAGACCGACCGCCAATATCAACAGAAAAGCACACCCCTGCATCATAACAGGCCCTACATCTCTGAATCTGCCTTCTCCATTGCGCCGGGCTATCATAATCTGCGAACCTGTACTAAAGCCAAAGGCTATCGTAAAAACGCAAATGTAAAACAATCCACCCATGGCCGAAGCACCGAGTTCCACTTCACCCACTCTCCCCAAAAAGGCGGTATCTGTCACATTAATAATGTTTTGTGCCAATAATCCGAGGAATATCGGATAACTGACGTTCCATATTTCTTTGTTAGTATACATACTTACTTTTTGATTGCTTAAAAGAGTTACAAAGGTAGGAATATTTATTCTGTTTTACATTGTTTCGTGACTTAATAACTGTTATACCATTTATTGCAAGCTCAAATAGTTTCTTCTGAAACAGTTGAAATATTCATCTAAAAGCGCAATTAATTGCACAATTCCTTTGCTTGTGTGTTATTTTATCCTACCTTTGCGCCCGAAAATCAAAAAACAAAATAATTAATGAAGAAAATTCTACTGATTGGCGCAGCGACGCTAATGGTTTCAAATCCAACTTTTGCAGGAGGTATCCTGACTAACACAAATCAACATGCTTCTTTTTTGAGAATGATTGCCCGTGGTGCTTCAATCGATATCGACGGTGTTTATTCCAACCCGGCAGGTTTGTCTTTTCTGCCCGAAGACGGATTTTATCTTTCTTTGACCGGACAGAGTGCTTACCAAACCCGTGAGATAACTTCCACTTTCCCATTATTTCAGGCTGTCGACGGTGAAGGCACATCACGTCTTTACAAAGGTACGGCTTCTGCTCCTTTCATCCCCAGTTTCCACGGAGCTTACAAGAAAGGCGATTGGACTATCTCTGCCAGTTTTGCCATCACCGGCGGTGGCGGCAAGGCTTCTTTTGATGACGGTTTGCCCATGTTCAGTGCTGCTGCAATGGGGTTGCTTGCAACCAAAGGACTGACTCCCGATAAGTATATTATTAACAGTGCCATGGACGGACGCCAATATATTTATGGTGCGCAATTAGGATTAAGTTATAAAATCAATGACTGGCTGTCAGTATTTGCCGGAGGGCGTATGAACTATTTCAGCGGAGGTTATGAAGGTTTTCTGGATGCCAAACTGATTCCCGAACGGGGTGGTTCTCAGCTTGCCAATATTGAGCTGGACTGCGACCAGACAGGTTGGGGACTGCCTACCATAATCGGAGCAGACGTTAAGTTCGGAAAATGGACCTTTGCTGCCAAGTATGAGTTTAAAACCAACATGAATATCGAAAACAAAACACACAAGATAGATGTAAACCCGGTAGAAGCCGAGCCACTGCTTGCTCCTTACAAAGACGGCGTAAATACTCCCAGTGATATTCCTTCTTTATTAACAATTGCTGCCGGATATGAAATCCTGCCCACTCTGCGCGCTTCCGTAGAATATCATTTCTATGATGATAAATCGGCAGGCATGGCAGAGGGAAGACAGAAATACTTGACTAAAGGCGCGAATGAATACTTGGCCGGCATCGAATGGGATGCTACCAAACAACTGACAATCAGTGGCGGTTACCAGAACACAGACTATGGATTGTCCAACAACTTCCAGACTGATACAAGTTTCTATTGCGATTCTTATTCTCTGGGCTTTGGCGCCAAAATCAAAATGAATTCGCATTTGCTCCTGAACATCGCTTATTTCTGGACAACATACGATGATTACACCAAAACTTCAGAGAACTACAATAACACAACCATAAAAGGAACAGATGTCTATGCCCGTACCAATAAAGTATTCGGCTTAAGTGTAGATTATCATTTCTAAAAAGAATCTTACTCTTTAAGGTAGAGGCAGGCTTAAAACCTGCCTCTATTCATTATACATAAGTACTCCTTATTTTGAAAAGTGATGGGTAGTAACGACACGAATCAGATAAAACTTATCCTTTCCCGCTTTCGTAACTCTCTTTGCGCCAATAAACTGAAAAGAATAGAAAACACCCTCTTTATCACATAAATAGCGTGTATCCGAATCATGTGTTATTTCCAGCTCTTCTTGGTTCCTGGCTTCTATTTTCTCATTCAAATCAATCAATCTGTCACCATTAAACCGGTCTCTAATTGCTTTGGCTTCCTGTTCCGTAGGAAAACGCCAGTTCTTTATATTATGAACAGAATAGCCTTCGGGAACAGACCGGGCAGTTGCTATTTGACTTTCCCATTCTTCCAAACTCATCAGTAACAAATCTGTTCCACTTCCATCGCTACTTTTACTGGAAGCGGCTACAATACAATCATTCCAAATGCTTCCAACCTCGGGAACTCCCGATATATCCTCATCCACATCTTCATCATTGGAGTTGTCTTCATCCGTTTCAAATTTAAACTCGACATCTATCGCATCCTCCCAACCTTTGGCTATCAGGCTTCCATCGATAGAAATATCTCCTGTATAGCTGCCACCTATATTATAAGGATGATTGGCTTGAGGAACAACTTTACTGACATATCCATACGTGTGGCTTCCTTTTGAATCGTCCAGCGTGATGGACAAAGTGGTTTGAGAGCCGGAACCGGGAAAGATATAAACAGGTCCCGCAGTCCATCTCCCATCTGTCCCTAACGCACACTCTATTTCCAGTTTCTTTTCCTCACCTCCATATTTTCCTTCAAAATTAAGAGAAGAATGCAAAGGCGATATGCCTACTTTCACCTGTTTAACCTTATCCGCTTTTGTCAGAACAACATTAAGAGAAGCCACCATGTAAGTAAGCAGAAGATTCACCGTTTTATTCTTTCCTTCCAATGAAACGTCAGCCATTCCCATCATCATTGCTTTTGAAGCACAACCACCTTCTTGCATAGTGATTACATCGCTGATTTTGGGATTATCGGACATCACATATCCTTTAGATACTCCCGAAAGAGCCACCACCTTAAAATTTCCCGAAGGTAACTGCAGATTCATTTCCACCTCTTCCGAAGTTATCTTCTGCTTTGCCGCACAGTCTCCTTTCTCATTAAAAGCATACAGATAAACCGGATATTCAATAGATGTATTTCCGCCGGAACGGGCCATTATTTTCAATGCTGTCCCATCAGAAGACGACACATCGTCTTCTTCTCCATCATCCATTACACGCTGACACGAGAAAGACAGTGTCAGAAACAATGACAAAAACAATATAAAACAAAACTGACCTTTATTTATTTTCTTCATCTCCGGTCTTTACATCAAGGTTAATATCCCCCATTTCTCCGCCGTCATTCCAGCTGCCAATCTCTCCTCCCGTTATTTGTATTTCTTTTCCATTGACCGCAATATTATACTTTTGGTGAGTACCTTCCTTAAATGCATTATCTTTGGCAAAAGTAGAAATGGAAGCGGCATAAGACTTACCTGCAACCGAATATTCCAACGTCAATGAAACGGGAGTATCGGATGTTTTCTGATTCAATATGAAATAATAAGAAACACCTTCCTTTTCATCCGCCATTGAATGGTTATTCAGGGAAACACTCAACAAATCGGAATCACCTTCCTGCGTAAGAGTAACCTTTTCTGTCTCAAACGAATAAGTAGCAGAAGAAATAATATTACAACCTTCCAGCGACTAGTTAGTCAGAACCGCATCAGATAATGTACCGGCAGCTTTTATATCAAATTGCACCAAACAAGAAATATGGCGAAAAGAGTTATTGCCGGTAAAAGCAACGGTTCCATCCTCTCCATAAGCCTGAGTCACCTCTGCCACCATAAAATCATACTTCTGGATATTTTCCCAACTACCATCCTGTCCCTTCAAAGATGGCAGACATACTTTTGTTCTATCAGTAGTCGCATCATTATATGGATAAAAGGCAGAGAATGTACTTTCAGTCACCAAATCATCCCAATAAGCTTTTGGAGAAGTCCATTTCAAGGAATAAGTCCATTCCGTGACCGGATTATCATCTACGAACATACCGATTTTATCACCTTCTGCAAAAATAGCACTCCCCACTTCTCCAGAATAACGGGGAGTCGGCTCATTATGTATAACCCCTATTTGAGCTATAACAGACATTGGTAACTGTTGACCCTCCTGCCTTTCAGAGTCTTCTTCAAATTGCTCTTGACAAGACAAAAATAGAATACTGCCCAAACAACAGACAGCAACACCGTTCAAATACTTCATTGTATCTAATTTATATTTAAAGACATAAGATATGCATTATCACATATCCCTTAATAATACCAAAAACAGGTCAAGCTGATTAGTCGTCGATACAGAAGTTTTTAATTAGTGCATTAATGGCTATTATTCAGTTGTACACTCATGTGAAAGTACTTTTTATCTCTTTACAGTCAAACATTTAATTAACTTTTGTTCATAAGCTTTCGTTAATAAACTATTTATGAGAATCTTAACACGGAAAAAATATTTCACCCTTTATAACAGGGCTATCAAGGACACATTATTATATTTAGAAATATGCTTTCTGCAAAAAAGAAGAAAAATATTATGTCTCTAACACTCTGCGAACAAAAAATATTAGTAACTTTGCCACACCCTTAATAAACGAGATTATAATTATACACTATAAACAAATTAAGAGATTATGCAAACAATTGACAATTTCAACTTTGCCGGTAAAAAGGCAATTGTCCGCGTGGACTTCAATGTACCTTTGGATGAAAATGGTAAAATCACTGACGATACCCGTATCCGTGGTGCTCTTCCTACACTGAAGAAAGTTTTGGCTGATGGTGGTAGTTTGATTATCATGTCACACATGGGTAAACCCAAAGGAAAAGTCAATGCTAAATTCTCATTGAGCCAGATTACAGACGCTGTTTCTGAAAAATTGGGCGTACCCGTTCAATTTGCTCCGGACTGTGCTAAAGCAAGTGATGCTGCAGCAGCTTTGAAAGCGGGAGAAGTCCTGTTATTGGAAAACTTGCGTTTCTATCCTGAAGAAGAAGGAAAACCTGTCGGAATTGATAAAGAAGATCCTGCATACGAAGATGCAAAAAAAGCGATGAAAGCTTCTCAAAAAGAGTTTGCCAAGACATTGGCTTCATACGCCGACTGTTATATAAATGACGCATTCGGTACTGCACACCGCAAACATGCTTCTACTGCCGTTATCGCTGATTACTTCGATGCTGACCACAAGATGTTAGGCTATCTGATGGAGAAAGAAGTAAAGGCCGTTGATAATATTCTGAAAGACATCAAACGTCCTTTCACTGCTATCATGGGTGGTTCTAAAGTTTCTACCAAAATCGGTATTATTGAAAACTTGATGGACAAAGTTGACAACCTGATTCTTTGCGGTGGTATGACTTACACTTTCGCCAAAGCACAGGGTGGAAAAATCGGTAACTCTATCGTTGAAGACGATAAACTGGAATTGGCACTTGACATCATTGCCAAAGCAAAAGCCAAAGGTGTAAATCTGGTATTGGGTACTGACTGTGTAGCAGCCGATGCATTCTCTAACGATGCTAATACTCAGATTGTTCCTTCCAACAACATTCCTGACGGATGGGAAGGTCTTGACGCAGGTCCTGAAACTCAAAAATCATTTGCTGCCGCCATCGAAAATGCCAAGACTATCCTTTGGAACGGTCCTGCAGGTGTATTTGAATTTGACAACTTTACTGCCGGTTCACGTGCTATCGCTGAAGCCATTGCAAAAGCAACTAAAAACGGAGCATTCTCATTAATCGGTGGTGGTGACTCTGTAGCTTGTATCAACAAGTTCGGTATGGCTGACCAAGTATCTTACATCTCTACAGGTGGTGGTGCTTTGCTGGAAGCAATCGAAGGAAAAGTTCTTCCGGGAGTTGCAGCTATCAAAGGTGAATAATCAGTATATATCCTCTGATACAAAATAAAGAAAAGGAGTTGTGTCAAACCGCGGATAATGCTGTCGTTTAGTTCGTAGGGGCGAGGTTCGCCCGCCCGAAAGCAGTTTGCTTTGTGTATTCGGGCAGACCCTGCCCCTACAGCTGACGATGGGATAGCCCGGTTGAGTTTTGACATAGCTCCTTTTTGAGTTTTCATTCCTACACTCCCATATCTCTTCTTTCCAAGACAAGCACAGGTACAAAGTTTGAGTGGTAGCAAAAGAATTTTCAAGGAATAAGTATAATCAAAGCCACACGTAACACAAAGGTTCAACGACATTTCCTTCTCTTTCATTCGCGTTTTTCTCAGTTTTTATATAATTTTGCAGGCTATTAAAACAAACTCGATAAATTATGAGAAGATATTCACTACTATTCACAATTTTGCTGCTATCGTCAACAACAAGTTTTGCACAACTAAAAGATTTTAGTTATAAATTCTATGGCCAAATCCGCACCGACTTATTTTACAACAGTCGGGCAAACGAAGAAACGGTAGACGGGCTTTTCTATATGTATCCCAAGGACAAAGTATATGATGCCGACGGCAAAGACTTGAACGCGACAGCCAATGGTAGTTTCTATGCTTTATATACCCGGATGGGATTGGACGTGCAAGGTCCTAAATTAGGCAATGCAAAAACTTCCGCCAAAGTAGAACTGGACTTTCGTGGTTCGGGCACTACATTTTCGGTGGTTCGCCTGCGCCATGCTTATCTGAATTTGGATTGGGGCACATCTGCTCTATTACTGGGACAAACATGGCATCCCCTGTATGGTGATGTTGCTCCCCAAATATTAAATCTGAATATGGGAGCTCCTTTTCAGCCCTTCAGCCGTGCACCGCAAATCCGCTACCGCTACAAAACCGGAGATATACAAATAACAGGTGCAGCCCTTTGGCAGTCACAATACCTGTCTCAAGGTCCTGAAGGCAAAAGTCAGAAGTACATCAAAAACAGTTGCGTACCCGAAATATATGCCGGTATTGACTATAAACACAAAGGTTTATTGATAGGAGCAGGTATCGAAATGGTATCTTTGACTCCCCGTACACAAGCCACTGTGGAAGACAAGATATACAAAGTGAGCGAACGTATCACCAGTCTGTCATACGAAGTGCACATGAAATACAATTCTGAAAAATGGTTGGTTGCCGCCAAAAGCGTATTAGGTTCCAATCTTACACAAACCTCTATGTTGGGAGGTTATGGTATAAAATCAATTGACCCACGTACAGGCGAACAGGAATATTCACCTAACCGCAACAGTAGTTCATGGATTAATATCGTATATGGCAAGACATGGAAACCGGCTATTTTCTTCGGTTATATGAAAAATCTCGGAACAAGTGATGCCGTGACCAATATGTATGGAACGGGAACAAACGTAGACCAACTGCTCAGCGGAACAGCCGAACTGACTTACAATGTTCCTCATTGGAAATTAGGAGTAGAATACAATCTGACTTCTGCATGGTATGGTTCTCTGAACCACTCCAATGGAAAAGTGGTTGATACTCATTCTGTATCTAACAACCGTTTGGTGGCAACTGCATTATTCATGTTTTAAGAGAGCATGAGTACAGCTTCGTGCTATCTTTCCCCATATTAATGGCGGTCAAAAGAAAGCTGATAAATTGCTTTCACAAAAAATGCCCATGAATAAAAGGTTTCAAGTCCTGTTATGCGTGAAAGGAGATTGAGTCTGTCTCCTCAGTGGATATTACCCCATTGCACCACGTTACTTCTGCTACCACCCAAGGCATTGACCACCGAAAATTTGCAGGATTATGATTGCAACGATTTTTTGCCGATAAAAAGAAGCGTCAAGGCGGAAAGCAATATTGTTTTTCCGCCTCTTTTATTTATTCCATGGAGATATTTCACAGGATTTATAGAAACTCATTTGGATATTAACTCTCACTACGTTACCTTTGCATGCAGAAACAAATAATCACAACCTATGAAAAAACTCATTATTCTAGGCGCTTTTTTATTTTCAATAAACAGCCTAAATGCTCAGACTTCAACAAACTACGAAGAAGCAAGTAATCCAATTTCAACCAACCCGTCTTTATGGGTTAAGGTAAGTGCTCAGCAAGTCAGTTGGGGCAGCCCAGACATAAGATACAAAAAAGTAGAACCTGCTCCGATTGCCCGACTAAAAAAAGACATTAACCTCACTGCGTGGAAAGGTGAAAGAGTTTCGGCACAGCTTGTTGTATGGACTCCCGAAGCACTCGACAACTTATCTTTTATAGTCAGTGACTTAACCTCCGGCAAAGAAACAATTTCAAAAGATAATGTCCGTACCGGTTTTGTACGTTATGTCATGACCGACGAATTGAATAAAGACGGAAAAGGCGGATGTGGCTACCGTAAAAGTTCGGATTATGACTCTACACTTGTAGCAGACCCTATCGACCATATCGCCTCCACTTTGACAGTACCCGCCAATGCAACACAAGGCGGCTGGATCAGTGTCCGTGTACCCCAACAGGTAAAAGCCGGAAAATATACCGGTACCGTTACTGTAAAAGATGGGGATAAAGTTTTATCGGAACTGAAATTAGCAGTAAATGTAAAGAACCGTACTTTACCGGCTTCCACAGAGTGGGCTTTCCACCTTGATTTATGGCAAAATCCGTATGCCGAAGCACGTTACTATAATGTAGAGCCATTCAGCAAAGAACATTTTGACCGTATGCGTCCCGATATGCAAAACTATGTAGACGCAGGCGGAAAAGTCATCACTGCCTCTATCATGCACAAGCCTTGGAACGGACAGACTTATGATCCTTTTGAAAGTATGGTGACTTGGTTATAGAAAGCGGACGGAACCTGGTATTTCGATTATACCGTATTCGACAAATGGGTGGAATATATGATGTCATTGGGAGTGAAGAAACAAATCAATTGCTATTCAATGGTGCCTTGGAGACTTTCTTTCCAATATTTCGACCAGGCAAGCAATTCATTCAAATACCTGGATGCCAAACCGGGCGAAGCTGCTTATGATGAATTCTGGGGCAACATGCTGACCTCTTTCGCCAAACATCTGAAAGAAAAAGGATGGTTCGACATTACACATATCTCTATGGACGAACGTCCGATGAAAGATATGCTGGCCACATTAAAAGTAATTCGCAAAGCCGATAAAGACTTTAAAGTTTCTTTAGCAGGAACCTATCATGATGAATTAGTGAAAGAATTACATGACTATTGTATCGCCATAGGCGAGAAATTCCCTGCCGAAGTGATTAAATCACGCAAAGAAGCCGGACAGGTTACTACATATTATACTTGTTGTACCGAACCCCGCCCGAATACTTTCACTTTCAGTGCACCGGCTGAAGCAGAATGGTTAGGTTGGTGTGCTGCCAAAGAGAATTTGGACGGTTATCTCCGTTGGGCTTTAAACAGTTGGGTTAAAAATCCTTTGCAAGACAGCCGTTTCACAGCATGGGCTGCCGGAGACACTTATATGATTTATCCCGAAGGACGTTCATCCATCCGTTTCGAACGTTTGATTGAAGGTATCCAATCTTACGAAAAAATCCGCATCTTAAAGGAAGAGTTCGAAAAGAAAGGAAATAAATCAGCAATCAAGAAGATTGACAAAATATTAAAGGCATTCGATGAATTCAGTTTGGAAGAGATTCCGGCTGCTACGGTTGTCACTAAGGCTAAAGAGGCTATCAACAAATATTAAAAAAACATTTAGTGGGAGGATGTATCAGAACTTTTCAGAGGTTTTGACACATCCTCCCTTATTTAATGTAATCTGACACTTTCAGAATAAATGAAACTCATTGATGAAGAAAAGCATTATAATTAATATAATAAGTTGGCTAGGTATAAGTCTGCTTTTATTTTTTTATTTAGAACGGCAACTTGCATTCCACTATTTTTATATCGAACAATTTCGTCTGTTCCGTTTTAACCAAGACTACGCCCTCCAACTCTTTTCCCATCCCGGAGGAATTTCAGAATACATCGCTTCTTTTCTTATTCAATATTTCATCCATCCGCATATCGGACCGCTGATTATGACCAGTCTGTTTCTCTGCATCGGCATCGGTGTGCAGAACATCTGGCGAAAGCTGTCTCCCAACCTGGAAATGCCATTGGCTTATCTGATGCCGGGCATCCTGCTATTATTGGCCGATATGGATTTCAATCATCATCTGGAAGGTATTCTTGCTTACGCATCAGTAGTGTGGATACTCAATTTATACATCCGCATCCGTTCCCCCTTTATTCGGATTCCATTCATGGCCATCGCCTCATGGCTGCTGTTCTACTTTGCAGGTCCGGCATTCGAAGCGGTCATACTCTGTGCTATTTTCTATGAATTCTACACTAAATCATCTTTCAAATGGTACTCCCTCCTCTTACTTCCTTTGGGTATTTTTCCCGCTTGTTGGTGGTATCAGACAGGATTGGGAGGAGAAGCGCGCATTGTATTCTCGCCTGATGCTTATTTCAATCCCCGATTGGCATTGCAACCTATCATTTATTATGCATGGGGAGCATTATTACTCATATTCATACTAGCCTGCCTATGCGGAAAATTCAAAGGATTTAAAAAGAAATGGATGACCTATACCTCTCCTATTCTTCAGATTATCCTGGCAGGATGGTTCCTGCACAACGAAACAAAGGCATACAACTCCCCCACATTGTACTTAGTAAAAGAGCTAGATTATTACGCCAGAACCGAACAATGGGACAAACTCCTTTCTGCTCCCCTTCGTTCCGATAAAAACGCCATGCACGCCTGTTTCCAAAATCTGGCATTGGCACAAAAAGGTATTTTGGCCGACAAAGCATTATCGCTCAAACAAGTAGGAGCAGACGGTTTATGGATTGCATGGAATCGTTCCACCACAGCTTCCACCTTATTAAGTGATGTTTATTATGCAATGGGAAATGTGGCCCTTGCCCAACGAATGGCTTTCGAAGGAATGATTTCTTCCGAATGGACTGTAAATCCCCGTCTGCTAACCAGACTGGTGAAGACAAATTTGATTTATGGCAATCATGCCGTTGCCGGAAAATACATCAGCATGCTGGAAGACACGCATGCTTATAAAGAACAGGCAGTTGCTCTAAAACAATTCCTGAACAATGATGAAGCCATTGACAAGGACCCTGAATTGGGATTCAAACGACGCTGCATTGCCAAGACCGACGGCTTGGCCCAGATAGAAGGAGTTCCCTACGATTTGCTCCAAATCATCGCTTCTAACCCCGAATGTAAAACAGCATTCGAATACTTGGGCATATTCTGTCTAATGAATAAAGACATTATTCCGTTTAACCAACTTATAGAGACTTATCATAATGCCAAAGGACTGTCGCCTATGCCGGTAAGTTTCCAAGAAGCCATCATTCTTGCCCACGAAGGAGACACAGCAGCGTGGACTCGATTGGGAGTGACTCCACAAGTGGCAGAACGTTTCCGTACCTTCAAGCAAACGGTACTTCAGAATAGAGGAAGTGCTGCATTGCCCAACAAACTACATACCGGTTTCGGTAATACATACTGGTATTATTATATGTTCAAAAAATGAAACAACCATGAAGAACGCTATCTTATTCCACATATTTTTGCTTTGTATCTGTTGCATGGCTTGCACCGGCACAACTAAAGAACCGGTTGCCGATGTAACACTGGACGAACTGCCGTCTATCTTTCCCGATTACGCCGATGTCACCATTCCCCCACATATCGCTCCCTTACGCTTCCGATTGTCGGAGCCGGGAGACGAAGCAATAGCCGTGCTCAGCTGCGGCAATGAAAAGATGATAACGGCAGCTTCCACCGACGGGCAATTTCTCTTTCCGGAAAAAGAATGGAACAAATTACTGGACAAAGCCATTGGAAAAGATATTGATGTAAAAGTCTATCGAAGAGAAAAGAACGAATGGCAAAGCTACCCCACTTTTCTGTGGCATGTATCTGCCGACCCGATAGACGAATATCTGGTCTACCGATTGATAGAACCGGGATATGAACTGTGGAATAAAATGGGAATCTACCAACGTCATATCACCGATTATGAACAAACCCCTATCATTGAAAACAGCCTGACCAACCATAACTGTATGAACTGCCATTCCTTCTGCCGGCAAGACCCGGAGAAAATGCTGTTCCACATGCGTGCCGAACTGCCGGGTACTAACATTAAAAATGGAATAAGCGTAGAAAAACTGGCTACAAAAGCCGGTGAAAAAGTGCAGTCATTGGTTTATCCGTCATGGCATCCTTCGGGCAATTTTGTGGCTTTCTCCGTCAACAATACCCGCCAGGCTTTCCACATGAACGATAAAAACCGGATTGAAGTCTATGATTTATCTTCAGACGTGGTGGTATACGATGTAAATAAGCATGAAGTAGTGACCGACTCACTGATATTCTCCGATAAAGCTTTTGAAACTTTCCCCACTTTCTCACCGGACGGAAAAACACTTTATTTTTGCTCGGCACAAGCCAAGGAAATTCCCAAAGACTTTAAATCAGTGAAATACAGTCTTTGTTCTATCAGCTTCGACCCTGAAGCCCGACGTTTCGGTCATCAGGTAGATACACTTTACAGCAGCGAACAAGCCACCGTCCGGATAACCGGAGCAGAACACAAAAGTGCCTCCTTCCCCCGGGTTTCTCCCGATGGAAAACAGCTCGTTTTCACGTTATCCGAATATGGAAACTTTTCCATTTGGCACAAAGATGCAGATTTATATAGAATAGATTTGGATTCGGGTGTCATGCACCGTATGGATGAAGTAAACAGTGATGATGTGGAAAGCTATCATTCATGGAGCAGCAACAGCCGTTGGCTTGTTTTCAGCAGCCGGCGCATTGACGGTCTTTATACACGTCCATATCTGGTACATATTGATGAAAACGGAAAAACAGGAAAACCTTTTGTCCTCCCGCAAGAAGACCCTGATTTCTACTCACGCTTCATGTTCTCATATAATATTCCTGAATTTGTAAAAGGTAAAGTAGAAGCCGAAGTACATACTATCGCAGACACTGCACGCAAGCCGGGAAACAGAATCAGAATGGAGGAATAATACTGACCGTCAGAAAGCATGTGTGAACAGATACTCCTCCTATTCACAGAAGCATTCTCATTACAGGCGTTTCTGCGAGATAGGAGGAGTTGCAATAGTCCCAATTGCAGACTATTACTTTTAGAACTAAGATTGTATTATAAAAACTCTAAAAAAGGATCAGAAATTAAAAGGGGTACTCTTTACATAAGCCTTATACTTCTTTATCATACCCGGATACGACTCTTCAGCACGCGGCAGATAACGGAAACCGGATACTTTTACGTCTTCTCCCAAGTTTATTACAAACCGGTGAGGATATTTATCCCCATCACGAGTACTCCAATAGGTAGATTCCTGCAAGTCATATATTTTATCGGCAGTAAAGTTGCCCCAACTTGTGCTTTCACTATCGGCATATTCAATCTTCCAATGCTGACGGGGAAGCGGCTTGCCATTTTCATCCAACAAATAGAACTAGGCTCCGGCAGCATTGTCTATTCCATCTTGTGAACTCAATGCCTCCAGACAGTCATAACGTAC
>ENA-ORHU01000159-ORHU01000159.1-human-gut-metagenome-genome-assembly--contig:-NODE-159-length-17721-cov-7.8912_pt1 | contig 17721 bp, 10 predicted proteins | sample MGYA00243022_ERZ508730 | MGnify/ENA primary metagenome ERZ508730 (study PRJEB26277, sample SAMN04329827) | human gut metagenome | biome: human-associated habitat | host: Homo sapiens | place: USA...
TTTTAAAGTTTATTGAAAATCAAGTAATTCCGTTTCATTAGTTCCTTCAGAACTATGTTTTTCAATTTAATTTAGATTAACGATGCAAATATATAACAATTTTAATATATATAAAGGGTCTCTTGAAAAATATTTTTAATATGCCCTGATTTTTAACGTTTGAGATGTTCAAAGCATCTTATTTAAAGAGAGAACTGGTAACTTTTACGGAACTTTCTTGAAATGATTTATATTGTTTTTTCATTGAATATTTACCGTTTGTTTGGTAGTTGGTAGAAAACAGGTAACGTTTATTGAGATAAGAACCAAAAGAAAACAGGTGATGTCAGTTCATGCTGTTTGTCTATTGCTAGAGAAAATATACCTTTTATCTATAAAATGTGAAAGAATTGCAGGAAGGGTATATTCGCTTTGATTGAACCTGTGTCTGGCTGCTGTGCTATATGCTTTCCTTAGGAATGCCATACATACGACGAGTATATGAACGTCTTGATGGTTCAGAATGATATGTTGGATTCTGCCAAGTTGGAAGAAGGAATAGAAGAACATAGAAAGGAATAGCGGAAGAGAGAAAGAAGTCCCAATAAGCCGTAGTCGTAATCTTAAGTCCTTGAACTTGCTATGGGGCAAATTGCATAGGGCACAAAGTTGTCCCTTGAGGAGATAGAAAAGTTGGAACACTCCTTGTCCTGCGATAACAGAAACATTTCTGTTACCGCAGGACAAAAGAATTTACATTAATAAATAAGTGTACCCGAGATACACCAATAACTATTACTTTCCCCTTCAGGAGCACCCTGTGGTATTTTTACGGTGATGCTGTGTTCACCCGCCTCCAGATCACCTAAATAAATGTATTCGGGATTGGTCACCGTACCCGGGCACCAGTTGGAACGGCTCAGGTCGGAAGAACTCAGTCCATTGGAGAAATTACCCGAACAAGGATTCCAGTTACGATAAGTTCCACAGTCATCTCGCCAAGGTACGAAAGAGATCACTTTTTCACCGTCCAAATAGAGGGTGTTAGGTTTCTGGTTGAACTCATCACCGCCTCCCCAACCGCCATGTCCCGTGGTGAGGTAGTACAGACGGGCATTCTTGGCAGGCTCCTTCAAGGTGAATTTTACGATCAGAGAATCCTGACGCATGAAAATCGGATAAGGCTGTCCTGCCTGCTCTAGATAATTCACTGTATTGAACAGCGGAAGAGTGTTATAAACCCGATGTTCTTCATCAGGATAATACTTCAGTTTCAACGACAGACGATGCCCTTTGGCATCCCAGTTGCCGATGTAAGCGCCAATCCAAGCTTCTCCTTCCAACTTTTCGGCCAGTGGGGTTACCTCCATTTTGTAAAGTACGGAGTCCACCCAGTCCTGCCCCTTCACCTTATTATAATTGAACTTGCGCACACCGAAACCGGTGAAGAAACGCATCAATTCTAAAGGCACATCATACTCCGCTGTAGAAATCAGCCCGTGATAATCCATTTTTTCCGAGTGAAAAGAGGGAACTTTTTTCAAATCACGCATGGCATCAAGAAAAGACAGCCGCTTGCTTTCCGGTATCAGAAAGACAGAACCGGTGCGGTCGTAAGCATCGCCGTCCGAGTATTGAACAACTTCCGCAAAGACGGTGCGATTCTTCACATAGTCGGGTAACTTCACTTTCTTTAACAGAATGGTGCCGCCTCCAGCACTGTATTGTACACCTTCTTTCAGTACTTCGGGCAATTTAGTGTTGTTGAAGCAGATGCTCTGTTGGTCGAAGACCGGAATTGTGATAACTCCACTTTGGTTGATGGTATATTGGTAGTCGGCTGCATCCATGCTTTTCCCCCACGACTGTGGCAACACATCCTTTCCTTTCTTCAGCGGGGTAATATGGGTAGCCTCTTGAATCATGTCACCGTTTCGCACGACCCTCAGTACCAATCCGTCAGGTACACCCACATTGGCTTGCGGAGTACCACGAAAAGGGATGTCGTTGGTATACCATACCTCGATAGTGTTGGAATTGATGGATGTTCGCAAAATTTTGCAGTTCATCCCTAAGTGTTTTCCTTCGCCCGTTTGCGTGAAGCCTTTGCCGAATTCGAAGGGAGTGACCGCAGATATCACTTGTCCGTTGGGGAGTTCAGCCCTGCGGTATGCCTGCCGGGTGGTGTAGTCGATGTAACTGCCGGTTACAGGTGTCTTGTCTTCCGGGCGGGGATCGGGACGGGCATTTTGCTCCGGCCATACGTAGGTCAATGATACGCGGTCACCGGACACGGTCATCAACAAATGTCCCGGCCGGACTCTCCCTTTGTAATTCGATTGGTAGGTCACCTCGATACCTTGCGCATTCTTCACTTTTCTAGGGTAGTTCTGCGCGTAGATCGTTCCGGTGCTAAGCAGGAAGCACAAGCCGATTCCTACGTCTTTCAAGATGGTTCTTTTCATTTTTTCTTATTTTAAAGTATGATATAACAATTCGTTTTACATGAAACACAAAATCCTCCCTTCACCCTATCCGACTCGTTACCAGCGATCTGCGGTGTAGGAACGTCCGTAATGCCCTTTAACCGGTATGTAGGCAGTGGCATTTTTGTAGCCCTCGCGTTGTAATGACGGATGCTCTCCTTGAGTCAATGTTTGCAGGCGACGGTAAGCGGTAGAACGAGTCATTCCGCAGACCTGCTGCATCCGGGCGCAGGTGATGCTGCGATGATCTTTAAAATATTCACTCAGCAACCCGTCTACTTCGATAGGCGACAAGTCCACCGTGTGCACCTTGTATCGTTCTCTTACAAAATGCGCCCGGTTTATAATACTCTTCTTGAAACTTTTTTCGGGCTGAAAGTTGATTCCTGTTATCTGTACTGTGCCACGGGTCATTTTCTTAGGATTTTCACTCTCTGTGGAGCCGATGCTGACAGAGAAATACCCTAATCCGTTGATATGGATTCGCTTGCCGTCACCTAATTTCTCGGACAGAATATCTATCAGTCCCTCTACCACTGCCGCCCAGTCCGAGCGGCTTACTGAAGTATAAAGTGTAGTTTCGTGTATCAAGTCCTTCGAGTGAATCGTCTGCTTGTTGGTATTTCTCACATGGTATTTTTTCTTTTCCCCGTCATTTGCCGGAGATTCATAGATATCAAATTTAATGTCTGACATAATGTACTATGTATTTGTTTTATTTATAGGATGTTATCGTGCAAACTTACAAAACATTCCGTTGCTTCACCTTAGTGAAGCGGCAGTTTCACCTGTGTGGCAACGGCTCTTCACTAAAGTGAGAAGGCATATTCACGTCAGTGAGAACCCAGATTCTTCCGGACGAAGATACGGATTCTTTCGTCCTCTTGCAAAGATTCTGCCGTAAATGTTTCACACGTTGGATTTATTTTAAATTGTCGGGCAAAGTTCTTGCAAAACTCTGTTTTGCAGAACTATCTTCACACCTCAAATCAATAAAAAACAGATTTAATGGAAAAAGAAAAAGACTCAAAACTGAAACAAGCCATGAAAGGGCTTGATTCGTTCCTCACCACTCATTATTCCTTTCGTTACAACCAAATAACAGAACAATGCGAATTTCATGACAAGCACAAGTTCGATAAATACCGTGTGGTGGATGAGCGAGAATTCAATACATTGGTTATTAATGCAATAGAAGAAGGTGTGAACTGTATGGACCGTGATATGCGCCGTTATTTGGGTTCGTCACGCATTCCTTCTTTTCACCCCGTGACAGCCTATTTGGAACATCTGCCACACTGGGACGGACACGACAGAGTAAGCGAGCTGGCACGCTCGGTAAGCGATGAAACGCAATGGGTGGAGGTGTTTCATATCTGGATGCTGGGCATGGTGATGCAATGGAGCGGTAAAAACCGGATGCATGGCAACTGCTTGATTCCCATTTTGGTTAATCCCCTTCAGGGACTGAAGAAGTCTACCTTTTGCCGGTCGCTCCTTCCACCAGCGTTACGTGGATATTATACCGATGACTTCGATGTAACTCGCGAGGGGGATGCCCTGCGCAAAATGCGCTCTTTGGCTCTTATCAATATAGACGAATTCAATCGGATGGAAGAAGGTAAACTGGCACGGCTGAAGAATCTAGTCCAAATGAGCGGTCTTAGTATGCGCCGTCCGTTTCAAAGCAGCTATAGCCAGCAACCGCGCCTTAGTTCATTTATTGGCACTTCCAATTTTTGCGATCTGCTGACCGATTCCTCCGGTAACCGCCGTTTTTATCCGGTGATGACCAAAGGGAGTATCCGTTTGCCTCGCATCAATTATAAACAACTTTATGCTCAGTTAAGAGATGAACTTAAACATAACCGCCGCTATTGGCTCTCACCCACAGAAGAACAGGCTGTCAGTTTACGTAATGACGCATTTTTGCGCCGCCCCATAGAGGAAAGCCTTTTTTATAGCTGCTTCAGTCTGCCCCGGGATGGGGAGAAGTTTCAAAGATGGACTATCGGACAGATTTATGAAGTGATGAAAAGGGCCAGTCCCGAAACCATGCGTGATGTCAAGATGAGAGTCTTCGGAAAACATTTAGCCCTGATGGGAGTGAAAAAATTACGTACCCACTATGGCGACCAGTATCTGCTGAACCGGCTCTAACTGATAAACCATTTCGAGGGAATGCTGAAAGTTCTGTCACCGTATAATATTGAAGCCCAGCGATATGTGGTGATAGAACAAAAAGTATTGCAATGCAGTATTCATTAACCCTATCCTGATTTAAATTTGACTATGATAACGGGATAATAGCTAGTAGAAAACAGGTAGAAATCACAAATTTATTTCCTGTTTGTAAATTCAAGGACAAAGATCATCTTAAAACCACTAAAGTAAATATGTTCTGATTATCAGATACATAGCTGTAAGAGTAGTTCTGAAGGAACTAATGAAACGGAATTACTTGATTTTCAATAAACTTTAAAAAATCACAGCTATGTTAAAACGACTAAAATCAGTCAGTATGATGCTGTTCCTAATGGGTGCCTCTACCGGAGCAGCATACGCGGTCGCCAATCCCGGCGTTACCGATGTGAAAATCACACAACAGACAGGGACATGTACGGGTATCGTCAAGGATGCTACGGGAGAAGGTGTTATCGGTGCATCTGTAGTAGTGAAAGGGACTACGAATGGTACTATCACAGGGCTTGACGGTGACTTCTCTTTAAGTAATGTAAAGGAAGGGGATATCATTGTTATCTCTTTCGTTGGTTATGCTACTCAAGAAATAAAATGGACCGGAAAACCTCTAGATGTTCTTTTGAAAGATGATACTCAATTGTTGGGTGAGGTAGTTGTAACCGCTCTAGGAATGAAGCGTGAAGAAAAAGCTTTGGGTTATGCAGTAACCGAATTAAAAAGTGAAGAGTTATATACCAATACAGTCAATCCGGTTGCATCATTACAAGGAAAAGTAGCTGGTGTAGAGATATCTAATTCAGACGGTGGTATCTTTGGTTCTGCTAAAATCCAAATTCGTGGTGCGTCAACCTTAGGAAGCAATAACCAGCCTATATACGTTGTCGATGGTGTCATTCTTGATAATTCCACTCAAGGACGTGATATGGATGGTGAAGAAATTGATGCAATTGATTATGGTAATGAATTGAAAAACTTGAACCCGGATGACTTTGAAACAGTATCTGTACTGAAAGGTGCCGCAGCCACAGCGCTTTATGGTTCTAGAGGTTTGAACGGCGCCGTAGTTATTACCACCAAAGGTGGAGGAAAGTTCAAAGGATTCGGTGTAGATGTTACTCAAACATTAGGTATCGACCACGCCTACAAACAACCCAGTATTCAAACTGTATATGGACCTGGAGCCCGTCCAGGTAGAATCGGATATGGAGAAAATGGTAATACTTGGATTCCTACTTATTATACCAACGCAAAGGGAGAACCTTCATTAATCGGAGCGTCTACTTTAGGATGGGGACTCCCCTACGACAGTTCGGTAATGATTGAAGATTATGATGGCCGTAAAGTACCTTATTCTCCAATCAAAAATAATATGTTAGATATGTATCAATTAGGCTTTAACACTAATACTAATGTATCAGTACGTGGCGGTAATGAAAAAACATCATTCTATAGTTCTGTTTCTTACAAGAAAGTGAATGCCACCACTCCTAATAATACATTTGAACGTTACGCTTTCTTGGTAAAAGGTAGCCATAAAATCAGTGATAGAGTAGATGTTGCCGCATCTGTCAGTTTCGCCAATTCTAAGCCACGCAATGCTGCTCGTGCCGTAGGTGAATATTTCTACCAAGGATTAACCCCATTATATGATGCTAAGTACTATCGTGATAAATATTTAAGTGAACAAGGTGGTATTGCACGTTCTGGAGATACTTATGCCAATGTACCCGAATCCAGCAAAAGTTATTGGTTTAATATTGACAATATGGACTACAACCGTAAAGAAACCGTAGTACGTCCTATTTTAGAAGTCAATGTAAAAATTGCCGATTGGGTCCGTTTCAAAGGAGAAGGCAATATGAACTATGTATACATTCGTGAAGAAAATAAAGAACTTGGTACCGGAGTTGCTTACGAAGGAGGTAACTATAAATTAGCACAACAAACTAAAGAACAAACCACCTTTGCAGGAACTTTTACTTTTGATAAAGCAGTAAAAGATTTCAATTTGGGTGGTTTTATTCGTGGTGAATATTACAACAACTATCAGACTGCTTATTCTGTAGAAACTGATGGTTTGATTGTACCTGGGCAATTTTTCATAGGCAACAGTAAACGACAGGTCAAAGCAAGTGGAAAAATAGAAGGAACTAAACGGATGTTATCTGCAGTATTTGCTTTCAATGCTTCTTGGAAAAATCAATTATATTTAGATGTAACCGGGCGTAATGACTGGTCTTCAGCATTAGTTTATGCTAATAAGAACGGTAATTACTCATACTTCTATCCTTCAGTTTCCGGTTCTTGGCTGATCAGTGAAACATTCAAAGACAAAATGCCTTCATGGATTTCGTTTGCAAAAATTCGTGGTTCATGGGCACAAGTAGGTAATGATACAGGTGCTTACACTATTAATTCCGGTTACAATGTAGGTAATTTACAGTTAATAGATGGTAGCTATGTATATACAAATTCATTCTCAAGCACAGCCATTTCACCTAACTTAAAACCAGAACGGAAAAACGCTTGGGAAGTTGGTCTGGATTTACGTTTCCTAGACAATCGTATCAACCTAGATGCAACTTACTATAAAGAAAATACAAGAGATCAGATTATGAACATCTCTACACCATCTATTTCTGGTGTTAGCAATCAGTTAATTAACGCTGGTAATATTCAAAACAGTGGTGTAGAAATAGCTTTAAATACGATTCCTTTCCGTAATAAAGATTGGGAATGGAACTTAGATTTCACCTTTACAAAGAATAATAACAAGATTATCGAATTACACCCTGACGCTGCCGAATACATTGGCTTACGTGGTTCTACAGGATGGGGTAACATGCGTATCCAATCGGCAGCCAGAGTTGGCGGACCTTATGGCGTATTGATTTCCGATATAACTCCTAAAAGAGATGACAACGGCAATATCATTCTGAAATGGAGCGATTCTGACCGTTCTGCCTATGCTGATAGAAGCTTGAAAAATGAAGTGATCGGTGATATGAATCCAGACTTCTTAGGTTCTGTTTCGACCGGATTAACTTGGAAAAACTTAAGTTTCAGAATGGCCTTGGATATGCGTTTTGGTGGTAAAGTAGCTGTTTATGGTAATCGTTATGGTACAGCTTATGGATGGACAGAATCTTCTTTAAAATTCCGAGATGAGGCTCATGGCGGTATGACATGGACCAGCCAATATTTAAATGCGGATGGAAGTCAATCAGGAAGTTACGGTGTTACTTATCATGATGGTATGATCCCTCAAGGAATATTTGCTTCGGGGACTCAAGTTACAGGTATAGATGGTAAAACTCATGATGTAGGAGGTATGTCCTATCAACAAGCTTATGAAAATGGAATTCTTGAACCAATGCATGCTGCATCGTATTATAATTATGCCAACCAATGGGCAACAGGTGTAACAAATGACGGATGGATACATGATTTGAAATATATTGCTTTACGTGAAATTACCGTTGGGTATACATTCCCATCAAATATTGCCGGCAAAATTGGAGCAAAAAGATTGGGAGTAAGTTTCTCTGCACGTAATCTAGGATATCTATATAACTCACTACCTAACGACGTAAATCCTGAAGGTGTGCGTGGTAATTTGAGCGGTGAATTCCGTATTCGTAGTTTCGACCCATATACAGCTAATTACACAATGACTATAAATGTAGGATTCTAAACTTATAAAAAATTGAAGATTATGAAATTAAAATATATAATGGCAAGCTTTTTAATTGGCAGCTGTACTTTTATAAGCAGCTGCAAAGATGATTTTGCCGATATCAATACCAATCCAACTATCGTTTCAAAACCAGACCCTCGCTATTTATTTACTCAAGCATTAGCAAATTTTGATGGTCATGACTATTTTGCTTGGTATTACGATTACAATAATATGCTGAGATGGTCTCAAACAGTAGCTTCAACAGGAGGTAATGAAAACCTGATGACTACTATGTCCAATTCAGGCAAAATGGGATCACAAGTTTACAATGTAATGAACCAAGTAAATGAACTGACTTATATTGTAAATACAACTTTAGAGGGAGAAGAACAAGCAAAATATACTTATCTAAAAGCGCTTTGTCAACCTTTAATGATTTACTTGGCTATGTGGGATACTGATATGTATGGCTCCATGGCATACACAGAAGCCTATCAAGCACGTTACGGAGGAACCCTCACTCCAAAATATGACACACAAGCTGAATTGTTTGATTTGTGGGAAAAACAATTGAAAGAAACTGTTGAAACATTAGCCAATGATGTAACTATTGATGGAAATAAAGTAACACAGCAGTCTTTAGGCTCACAGGATATCATCTACCAAGGCGATTATACCAAATGGTTGAAATTTGCCAACTCTCTCCGTTTAAAGCTAGCAGTTCGTTTAATTAACGAGGATAAGAATCGGGCACTGAATATTGTAAGAGACGCTGCCAAGTATCCTATTATGGATGGTTTGGAAGATGATTTCTTCTATAATAAAAGTGCTACAGACCGTCATATGCCTGGTGGAAATTCTATGGATAACCGTGGTGCAGGATCAATGCAATTAATCAACTTCATGCTTGAACATTTTGATCCACGTATCCGTGTCTTTTTCGAAAAGAATGATTATAATTCAATCGTCGTACAAGCGTTCTATGACAAAGGACAAAGACTACCTTCATTTGTAGAGGAAAATGTCATATCAGAAGAAGTTAACGGCAAAAAGGTTTTCAAAGGCTGGAAAGCTCCTGGTGAACCTTGGGTACGTTATTACGGTTTACCGACAGAAGTAGAAGCCGGTTTAGCCGACCAGCACCCAGAATATGTTGATTATTTTGACAAAGCTGGTAAGCTGTGGAAAGTTTCAGATAAGGACGGCAATGGAGAAACAACTTATTATCCATATTCTCCATTAAATCAATATATGTTTGACAAAAAAGTCATTATAGATTATCCGGTTGCTCCAGGTGCGCCAAAAGTTCAGATTACAGATTTATACGCATGGTATGGATTGTATCTATCCACAGCAGAAGTAAACTTGTATCTGGCAGAACTTAAGTTACTAAGCCAAGGACAAGATATCGGTTTTTCAGGAAGCGCAGAATCCTATCTGAAAAAGGGAGTAGAATATTCAATGCGTGCTTATGACAAGTTAGCAGGTTTAAATCATATCCCCTATTATGACAATACATTTGGGCAAGACAAATTTGATGTAACCATTAAGTTGCAGGAAAATGAAGTCACTAGATTACTAAATGATCCTATCTTGACTTTAGATGGATCTACTACAGAGAATCTGGAAAAAGTATACTTGCAACAGTATATTCACTTTATTTTCTTCCCGGCTGATCAATATATCATGATGCGTCGTTCCGGATGTCCTATGAAAGAAAGTGATTTATATCCCATGCTGAACTTAAATCCTAAAGTAAGCAACTATCCATTACCTCGTAGATTTCAAGTGACGCAACCAACTGTAGATGATAAAATGGGAGATATCAAGAGAAAAGCATATCAAGATCAAGGATATTCCTATGGTCCGGAACCTACAATACTAAATACAGAACGAGTTTGGTATGATAAAAAAGCTCCGCAATTTGGTGAAGGACCTAATTTGAATTAATGGAAAAACAGTCTGAAATATGACGCTAGTCCAAGTTTATTAATAAAAAAGGAAGAGGTTATGTGATATATTCTCTTCCTTTTTTATTATACCCAAAATCATTTGATATTCTGATATCGGCAAAGCATATTATGCATAGGTCATAGAGCCACTTAACATAAGCCAAATAAAAAAGGGCAGTACACTTGGGCGAAGGTCTGAACTTTATTTAAACAAATGGTAATGTGAGCATTTTATTGCTGCAACTTTAAAAAAAACTCATTTTGTTTATCATGATGAACAATTTATTACTATTTTTGTAATGTGTGATAAACAAAAAGAAGAAATGGAACGATTATTTGAGTCCTTTATCAAGAAACTGGCTATAACAAATACTTCTTTTGTACGTAGCCTGATGAATGAGATAGAATGGAAAGCTCGTCTTATAGGTATAAAGGGGGCCCGGGGAGTTGGAAAAACAACTTTATTGTTGCAGTATATCAAACTGAACCTTCCAATGGATAAAACCGTACTTTATGCCAGTGTGGATAATATCTGGTTCAGTGAACATAAACTTTATGATTTAGCTTCCGATTTTGTAAAGCGGGGAGGAAAATATCTATTTCTGGATGAAGTACACAAATACCCCAACTGGTCTCAAGAACTGAAAAATATTTATGATGACTTACCTGAACTTCATGTAGTCTTTACAGGTTCGTCCTTGCTTGAAATCTTAAATGCCAAATCGGATTTGAGCCGGCGGGCAATTGTTTATGAAATGCAAGGTTTTTCTTTTCGCGAGTATTTAAACTGGAATGAAAAACTATCATTGCCGATATTAACTTTAAATAATATATTGGATAATCATCTGTCATTATCTGTCGGGATAGTAGACAAAGTTAAAGTTCTGAAACATTTTCCTGATTATTTGAAACATGGGTATTATCCTTATTACAATGAATTACCCGCTCTTTATTATTCAAGAATAAATGAAGTGGTCAATCTGATTGTGGAATTGGAAATTCCACAGTTAAGAGGGGTTGATATTTCATATACAACTAAAATTAAGCAGTTACTATATATCATTGCAGAGTCGGCGCCTTTTATTCCTAATGTCAGTAAACTAAGCGAACGGATAGGAATCTCGCGTAATTCATTGCTGGCCTATCTGGATGCCCTCCATGACAGCTGTCTGACTATGAATCTCCAAAAAGAAGGCTCCGGCATAAGCCGCTTGCAGAAACCTGATAAACTGTTTTTAGAGAATCCTAATTTAATGTATTGCATTGTCTGCCAGTCAAATTGATATTGGAAATGTCAGGGAAACTTTTTTTGCCAACCAATTGCGTTATTGCCACAAAATAAACGTTTCTAAAGAGAGTGATTTCTTTATTGATGGACGCTATACTTTTGAAGTCGGTGGTAGAAACAAAGGTAAACAACAAATAAATGGACTTTCTGATGCATATATTGTTGCTGATGATATAGAGTATGGAATAAATAATAAAATACCATTATGGTTGTTCGGTTTTCTATATTAGTACTCTTTTCGGTAGAAAATAGATAGAAAATTGTATTTAAAAGCCCTTCTATAGACTTTTAAATACAATTTTTCTTTTTGAGATACAAAAATAAAATACACTGATATTCAGATATATAGCTGTAAGAGTAGTTCTGAAGGAACTAATGAAACGGAATTACTTGATTTTCAATAAACTTTAAAAAATCACAGCTATGTTAAAACGACTAAAATCAGTCAGTATGATGCTGTTCCTAATGGGTGCCTCTACCGGAGCAGCATACGCGGTCGCCAATCCCGGCGTTACCGATGTGAAAATCACACAACAAAGTGGTACATGTACAGGAGTTGTCAAGGATGCTACGGGTGAAACTGTCATTGGTGCATCTGTAGTAGTGAAAGGTACGACTAATGGTACTATTACCGGTATTGATGGCGACTTTTCATTATCTGGAGTGAAGAAAGGGGATATTATCCAAATTTCATTCGTGGGATATCAGACTGTTGAAGTTCCCTGGAATGGTCAACCTTTGAATGTAACATTACAAGATGACACACAAACGCTACAGGAAGTGGTAGTAACCGCTCTCGGCATCAAACGCGAAAAGAAAGCATTAGGTTATGCCATGCAGGAGGTAAAAGGTGATGCATTGGTAGCAGCTCGCGAAACAAACTTAGCCAATGCTCTTTCCGGTAAAGTATCCGGTGTTCAAATCATCCGTTCAAGTAATGGTCCTGCCGGTTCTTCTAAGATTCAGCTTCGTGGTAGTAATTCTGTAACGGGTTTGAACCAGCCGTTAATTGTTGTAGACGGAGTACCCTTGGATAATTTTACTGGAGCCGACAACAATGATATGTGGAATCCATCTACTGATATGGGTAACGGTTTATCGGATATCAACTCCGAAGATATTGAATCAATGTCTGTTTTGAAAGGTGCATCTGCTGCTGCGCTTTATGGTTCGCGTGCAGGTAATGGTGTTATCCTGATTACAACAAAGAAGGGTACTAAGAGCGAGGGGCTTGGTGTTACATTTTCCGGATCCGTTTCGGTGGAAAATGTATTTATGAAACCCGAACGACAAACTATTTTCGGTCAAGGTTCTAATGGCATTTTCAATGCAACCTCTAGTTCTAACTGGGGACCAGCTATTACAGGTCAAAGCTATACAGACTGGAACGGACGTACTCAAAATATGCAATATTTTGACAATGTAGCTAATTTCTTTAAGACAGGTGTGAATTTAACTGAAAATATCGCTTTTTCGCAACAGTTTGATAGGACATCCGTTTATTTATCAGCTACCCGTATGGACGATTTCAGCAAGATTCCAGGGGCAGAGTATAGCCGTACTAACTTAATGTCACGTATCACTTCGTCATTTGGTAAAGATAATCGTTGGAGTGTGGATGCCAAAGTACAATATATTTTGTCTGATGCTACCAATCGTCCTATATCCGGTGCGCGCTCGGACAACTATTTCTATTCCATGTACATGATGCCTATTTCTTTGGATATAAGAGAGTTTAAACAGGCCAAAAATCCAGAAGATGGAAAAATGTATTGGTGGGAGAAAGGCAGTGGTCAGAATCCATATTGGGCAAAAGATTACAATACCAATCAAGACAAACGTAATCGCTTTTTGCTGAATGGTTCGTTGAAATATCAGATTACAGATTGGTTGAACGCAGAAATTAAAGCAGGTAGTGATATGTATTTCACAGAAACAGAAACCAAACTGTATGCTGGCAGTCCTTCATCAGAAAACGGTCGTTATTCTTTTGGTGAACAAAAATTCTATGAAAATAATTTCAGTTTTTTGGTTACCGCACAAAAAGACCGTGTATTAGGCGATTTCGGAGGTGTGTTTACATTCGGTGGGAATTTAATGGAACGTAAATCAACAGGTGTTAGCAATTCTGTTAGTGCTTTAACAGTGCCTGATTTATTCTGGTTGACAAATTCAACCGACTCAAACAGAAGTATCAGTCAGACTTATACTCATCGTAAGACCAATTCATTGTATGGTACACTGGGAGTTAACTATGACGGTTGGGCATTTTTGGATTTGACAGGACGTAATGATTGGTCCTCTACTTTGAGTAAGAGCAACCGTTCGTTCTTTTATCCTTCTATCAGTGCTTCATGGGTAATCAGTGATATGATTAATAACCGGGGAAAGGGAATGCCCGAGTGGTTTACATATGCCAAGGCTCGTGTATCTTTTGCACAGGTAGGTAATGACCTCGATCCTTATCAATTATATAACGTATATGGTATTGGATCTATCTATGAAACAGGAGGTACGAGTGCGTCTGTGTCTGGTAGTACCTTATTTAATGAAGATGTACGTAGCGAATTGATTTCATCTTGGGAAGCCGGTGCCGAAGTCCGTTTCTTCAATAATCGTCTAGGGTTAGATGTGGCTTGGTATAAATCAAACGCTAAACGTCAGTTGCTAAATTTACCTATGAACTCATTGTCTGGATTTAGTTCAATGAAAATTAATGCTGGTAATATTCAGAATTCAGGTGTAGAAATCATGTTGAATGCTACTCCGGTACAAACTAAAGAATTTACTTGGGACACTCAAGTGAATTTCTCTACCAACAAAAACAAGATTATAGAACTAGCTGATGGTATTAACGAATATACTTTAGGTACCTATGATAATTTAAAGATTTTGGCTGTTGCTGGAGGTAATTATGGTGAAATTTGGGGTACTACTTATCTGCGGGTGACTGATGAGAATAGTCCTTATTATGGAAAAATGTTGTTGAATGATGCCGGTTTGCCACAAGGTGACTCAAAAATACAAAAGATTGGTGATCAACAAGCTACTTGTTTGGTAGGATGGACCAATACATTCTCTTACAAGAATTTTACATTGAGTTTCTTGGTAGACGCACGTATCGGTGGTGAAATTTTTTCTGGTTCAAACCGAATGTTGCAAGCCAATGGTGTGGCAGCATGTACTGTGGTAAACGGTAAACGCGATAAATTTGTAGTAGATGGGGTTATTGCAGACGGAAACGGGGGCTATTCACCTAGCACCATCGAAGTAGAACCACAATCTTATTGGACGGCCGTAACTGGATCAACTGGTAATATGGGTATTGGTGAAGCTAATTTGTATGATGCAACGAATGTTCGTTTACGTAATGTTTCCTTAAACTATACTTTCCCCCGGAAGATGCTTGCAAAAGGTCCGTTCCAGCAAGTTAAGTTAGGGATGTCTTGCAACAATGTTTGGATGATTCATAGTAATCTGCATGGCATAGACCCCGAATCCGTGTTTGCAACCAGAACCAATGCACCCGGATAAGAGAAAGCGTCAACACCACCAAAACCAACCTTCTTGTTTAAAGTAACACTTGGTTTCTAATTTTTAATACTCGACAACAATGAAAAAAGTAAATAAATTATTATTCAGTCTGGTAATGGGTGCTGCTTTGATGGGAGGTGCCACATCATGTGATGACTTTGAGGAAATCAATTTTAGTCCCTCTGCAGCAGGCGAATCATATATTCATCCGGACTATGCACTGAATAAATCTTTTTATGAGGCGCAAATGGACCCGGATATTGCAGAACGTGTATTTGTGTATAACTGGGCTTCCATTACACGAATTATTGGTGATAACACTATGGGAGTAACCGCCCGTAATAGCAATGAGTATAACGACAGATTGTATAGTTATACCTCCAATTGGGTAAAATATGCCACCAATGCCATCAATATGGCAGATGTAAATCCGGGAACTTCCGAACATGAACAGGCTTTCTTTCCTAATGTAAAACAATTTGCTCGTATTTGGCGTGTTATGCTGATTGCAGATTTTGCTGATTCTTTTGGTCCATATGCTTTGGACGCTGCTCAAGGTGTCAATCCGACATTCAACAGCGTAGAAGATGTTTATGTATTCATGTTGACCGAATTAAAAGAAGCAGCCGCTGGAATTAACACGTCTGTAGAACCTACAGAAACAGAAGCTAAAGGAGATCCTGCTTTTGGATACAATGCTGCAAAATGGGTCAAATTGGCTCACAGCCTCCGCTTACGTTATGCCATGCGCCTGTCCGAAGTATCTACTTCAAAAATCGATGTCAAGGCTGAATTTGCGGATGCTGCATCCAAAAGTTTGTTGACTTCTGCAGATGATTTCTTTTCGTTTCCAGAGGCAGGCGGATGGTCTTGTTATGAAGGTGTAATGAATCGTCCTTGGAATGACCAATGTATTTCTTCTACTATGTGTAATCTGTTAACTGGTTTAGGAGATATTCCTGTAACCAGTTATCGTCCGGACTTGGCGCCTTACATCAAGCCTATGAATTATATTGGTGAACAATACGTAAATCATTATCCGGTAACTACTGATAATCCAACCAAACAATTGTGGATGGATGGTATTCCTGAACATCTTGATCCGCGTGCTTTGAAAGTATGGTGTTTAACGAATGATGAAAAAGCTGAAAATTTTCCAGATCAAGGTTCGCAAGGCGTTAAGAATCATGCAGAACATGCCATGCTGGATCCGACTGATCCTGAAAAAAAACTAGTAAAGATTGACGCTCAGTTCACATGGAATGGTTATCCGGCAGGTACTCGTTCCGCATGGAGTACTGAGACATTCAAATTCAATGATGTTTTAGGCAGTATGTATGATACTACTCCAATGCTGGGTAAACAATATCGTGATAACACCGCCAGACGTATCTGGATGTCACCATGGGAAACCTATTTTTTGTTGGCCGAAGGTGCTTTAAGAGGATGGACCAACTCCATCAGCGCTAAAGAAGCGTATGAAAACGGTGTACGTGCCAATTTCGAATACCTTGGCCTAAGTCAATATGTAAATCAATATCTGGCATCTACCAGCTATAACCGTGTAGGTACTTCAGTAAATTTTGATCATACCGTAGAACCGGTTTCTTTTGAAGCTGATTATGTGAATGGTTATACCAAGCAAGCTGGAAAAATGACTTATAATTATCCAGACGCCAGTAAGATTTTATACAAAGGTGGTGCTTTGAATGACCAACTAACCAAGATCATTACACAAAAGTATATTGCTAATGTGCCTTATGGAGTAGTTGAAATGTGGAATGACCGTCGTCGTTTAGGATTGCCTTTCTTTGAAATTCCAGCTAATGAAGGTACACTGACCGGTTCTGACATGGAGAAATATATTCAGGCTTCAGAATGGAAAAATGGTCAGAAATGGTATCATTATACACAACGTATGCGGTATCCGACAGCATTAGAAAACGCAGATAAAGAACAATACCAAAATGCATTGCAATTATTAGGTGCAGAAGACAATACAATGATGACGCCACTTTGGTGGGCTATCAAATAAGTTGATTCTGAAAAGATATTTCAGATAAAAATAGAAACTGAAAGTTTTTATAGATTGAAATTTTCTTAAAATAAATCCTCTTATTCTTTCCTATTATTAGTGGTAAGAATGAAGGGGATTTATTTCCTTTAAAACTAATTCCTTTTATCTGAATTCCAAATCGAAAAGCAAATTTAATTGATAATGGATAACATTGGGCAAAAAAATTATCTTATCTTTTTCTATTTGATTGAGAATTGATACAGTAGCTTCAGTATTTCTTTTGAATTTTTAAAATTGACATTGTTTATATCTACAAACTCTTTCACATTCTCTTGTTTGTTTTTAGGATAAAGATTAACTAATGTCTTTGCATTGCGAAAACTCTTCAACTTTCTTTTTACATAAGTATAGTAAATATTCTCCGTTACCATATTTATAGACCGAAAGGTCTAAATTCTGTTCACCATTAACACGTTGGAAGCGTGCATTGACATCAATTGCTTGAACACTGCCATGAGTAACTGTTCCCATACGATCTCAACAGGCCTTCCACTCCTTTCTCCGGATATTCCATTATTTGCTGG
>ENA-ORHU01000186-ORHU01000186.1-human-gut-metagenome-genome-assembly--contig:-NODE-186-length-16252-cov-7.13342_pt1 | contig 16252 bp, 11 predicted proteins | sample MGYA00243022_ERZ508730 | MGnify/ENA primary metagenome ERZ508730 (study PRJEB26277, sample SAMN04329827) | human gut metagenome | biome: human-associated habitat | host: Homo sapiens | place: USA...
GGGGAGACGATCCAATATAATTGCAAGATGCGGGTCAATACTTTTCCTTTTAATGACAATGTTTCTGACATCATATACAATCTTGCAAAAACCGTCAGATATGCTACGAGTTGTAGAGGGTTGCGGAATTGCAAAATTATTGTATGGTCTGGCTCCATTTTGTTCTCCATCAGCCAACCGGCGGGACATTTTTTTCATAGTCTGAATATAGCTTAGAGACAGATAATTCTTTAAATATGGATAATGTCCACACCATATTCTACTGATACTTCCATCCGTCATCAGTTTCTCCATACGACAACAAGATTGATAAAAAGTTTCTATTGGAGACATTGGTACACATTGCAACCATACCTCTCCTGAGCCGAAAGCATCACCCGAATAACAATCTCCTTGTTCACGGTCAAGAAGAACAATAGAACCCGGTGTATGTCCTGCAATCAGCATAACTTCCAGTTTCCGTCCTCCAAAAACAAATACCGGTGAATGTCCTTCCTTCAGCATAACTTCCAGTTATCGTCCTCCCAAAACATATTCTTGTCCTTCCTCCATATAACGTACCTTACCAGTATAGTTCACTGTTCGTTCCTTGATAAGTATACTATCGTTACGATGCATCCAAACCTCGTCGAAATAGCCGATACACCCAGCATGATCCGGATGTGCGTGAGTGATAATGACATCATAAGGTTTATTAGTGATACTCTCTACAATCTTATCCAAATCAGCGCAACGAGTACCCGCATCAATCAATGCAGCTTTATCATTACCCTCCAACAAATACATAGTAGTAAAATCCCATGTTTCAAACACCCATGTTTTATCTTTCAGCTTAGATACAGTCACCTCATCATTCTTGAAAACAACTTGTGACCATGTTCCCACAAAAGAAAATAGAACAACTATAAATAATAAACCTTTCTTCATAATCATATATTTAAGAATCTCTCGACACAGATAATACATTATAAACTACATAATCAACTTTCATATAAACTAGAGACAGCCTCCCCCCAGCAAAAAGAGAGAGGCTATATCATCAATCCACATCAATATCCCGGGTTTTGAACAATATTAGGATTTACCTCAATCTCATTTTCCGGATATGGCAGTAATTCATCACGATTAGGTGTCCAACCTGCCAATTCTCTTTCATTCTCTGTATAAGATACAGAAGTATCATACTGAGCATTATATATACCTTTAGCAGTAGTCAAATCATTTCCTTCTTTAGGAACTATAAGGAAGTTTGGCAATTTCTTACCTTTATCAGCCAACACAATAGGTGCATCTCCCCAACGTATCAAGTCTTGGAAACGCACTGCTTCCATAGCAAGTTCTAACCGACGTTCCAGCTTTAAGTCATCCATCGTAACATTTGACTTAGAAGGCAATTGAGCTCTTGTACGTACTTTATTCAGATAAATATCGGCATCAGGATCGTTTGTTTGAATACAGCATTCTGCCATCATCAGCAAGACATCAGCATAGCGAATAACCGGTGTACAGCTCTGATTACCGCACCAATATGACACATTTTCGTCATCTAAGCTTGCCAACCATTTCAAACGGAAATAGCCCTCATTGCCATATCTATTTGCTGTAGAATTTATACCAATGTTCATTCCTACAACTTGTTCAAAGGTACGAATCCAGCTACTTACACGATACCCATCCACTCCTTCTTCTGCTACATAAGCCTCATACAACGATTTAGTAGGATTGAAATAACTATAGCCACTGGTTGCATTAAATCTAAAATGAGAGGACGATTCCGGACCTGCTATAAACCCATAACCAAACGCCCAGTTAGCCAAAATACCATACCAGCCACCTTGTGCATACATATTAGCAGTATCATAATGACGGGTACACTCCAATACATATTCCTTACTTCCATTTCCTGCTGTATGATAGAAAATATTGATATCGTCTTCCAAATCATACTTACCAGAACCAATAACATCCTTGAACAGACTTTTAGCATCAGTAAATTTTTGTTGGTATAAGTAAGACTTGCCCAATAATGTCTTGGCTGCTTCCAAAGTAGCACGGGTACATCCATCCTTATCATCCACACTAGTTTTCGAAGTAAGCACACCGGAATTAATAGCTTCCGTCAAATCTGTTTCAATAAACTCCCACAATTTTTCACGTGTAGAATTAGACACTTTATATTCTTCCGAATTCTTCAACACCCTATCTACCAAAGGAGGATTACCCCAAAGAGTAGTCAGTTCAAAATAGCAAAGCGCACGATAGAACTTAGCTTCAGCAATGTTGCGAGCTTTAATGACACTGTCCTCTGAATTGAATTTTTCTATCACCAGGTTACATAAATAGATCGTAGTATACAAATCCTTATAATAAGTCTCTATCCAGCCATTAGTAGGCATGGCTGCACTTTCAAATATTTCCTGTGCATAAGTCTGGTCTGATCGTGAACCTCCTGTATTAAAATCATCTGCCAAAAGATTCTTCACGAAAAAGCCGTTGGCATATTGCGAAGCTCCTCCATGACCTCCGGAGAAAGCCGTACGCCACGAACGATAAACGGCAGCAATAGCCTCTTCACAATCCTGGTCAGTTTTATAAAAAGCCTCTTCATTTGTCACACCTTGCTGTGGAATGTCCAATAAGTCAACGTCGCAAGATGTAAACGAGATCACACCTGCCATTAATCCCAATAATATTTCTCTTTTCATAAGTTTATTAATATTCAAAAGGTTATATATTAAAATGTTACCGATAATCCAAATACTACCTTTTTTGTTGTCGGATAGTTACCATAGTCTACCCCCATACCACTTGTGGTAGTAGAAGACACTTCAGGATCGAGTCCAGGATATTTGGTAAACAAGAAAAAGTTATCCAAAGATGCATAGACACGTAAGTTGTCTATCATGATCTTCTTTGTCCATTGTTTTGGGAAGGTATATCCCAACTGAATTTGCTTGATACGGAAATAAGAGCCATCGAAAACATAAGCATCAGACAAACCGTATTTATCCGCATTCGTCAGTTGCGGACGAGCATATTTGGCAGAAAGATTTTGTGGCGTCCAACGCTGATCGTACATCTCTTTCAACGAATACAGAATCCGGTTATAGCTGTAGGACATAAACACATCATTACCTACCGACCCATTACCAAATACCGACAAGTCAAAGTTTTTGTAGCTGGCTGTCAACGTAAGACCATAAGTAAAATCCGGCATTGGTTTGCCAATCATAGCCTTGTCATTGGCATTGATAGAACCATTACCATCATTATCTCTGAATACGGGATCACCGTTTTCATTCAAATGGTCTACTTGATAACCACGGAAATACCATACCGGAAAACCTTCCTCAAAAGCAGAGAATGAACCATTGGAAGCCATTGTAGTACTTCCTTCAATACGTCCACCACTAACGTGTGGATCAAGGTAAGTAACTTCATTCTTCAACGTAGCGATGTTTCCTGAAACCGAATAGCTAAAATCTCCAATATTATCGCGCCAAGAAGCTTCCAGCTCAAAACCTTCATTTACTACATTACCAGCATTCATAGGAGCAGCAGAATTTCCTGCCTCATACGGAATAATAATGTTAGATACAATCAAATCTTTCGTTTTCTTCTTATACCAATCCATACTCAAAGAAAAGCGGTCCTTGAAAGCGCGAAGGTCAAGACCAATATTCAATTGCTCAGAAGTTTCCCACTTCAAATCAGGATTATAAAGTTGGGAAGGCTGAGCAGATGTCATATAATTTATTTTACTATTGCAGAAAGGATACCCAGCTGCATTCGTAATCAAGGCATTAGAATATTTATACCCACTCAGATTACTTGTACTACCATTCTGTCCCCAACTGCTCCTCACTTTCAGAAATGTAATAGGAGTGTGATTGTTCTCTGCAAAAAAGTCTTCATTGGATATAGTCCATCCCACCGAAGCAGAAGGAAAGTATCCCCAGCGATTCGTCGGAGGCAATACAGAAGCATCAGCAGCGTCAGCACGCATGGCAAACTGAGCCATGTAGCGGTTCTTATAGTCATAACCCACACGACCAAAGTAAGACAGTTTGCGGTAAATATAATTATGTCCACCGGTACTTTTTACCGCATCGCCGGCCGGCCAGTCCACATCCGCATACAAAAGGTTATCTTTGGCTATCTTGTCTACACCAGCAGACACATAAATCTGGTCAGACTGCGAATAAGACATACCCAACATGGCAGAGATATTATGTGTATCCAACAAGGTGGTATTATAGTTGACAAAGTTCTCCCATTGGTAATAAGTAGTAGATAAGCTGGTGCGAGTTACGCCGTTTCTGTCTTTATTTGAAGCTGAGGCAGAACCATAATACAAATTGTTGTGAGTGTAAGTATTATCCGTGGCAATACGATAACCCAAACGAGTGGTGAACACTAAATCCTTAATCGGAGTAAAATTGGCATATAGGGTACCCATCAGGCTGTTGCCCGTATTCTTCTTGTCGTTCATACGGATAGCCACCATCGGATGTACTTGTTCCATTGTACCCAAACAGCTGTAATAATCACCATTGGCATTCTGTAAAAGTGTAAAACCATTAGCTATCTGTGCTTGCATCTGTGTGGGCAAAGCGTCAGCCGGATAAGTATCAGCAATGTAAGGAGCCAAGGTCATAACAGTAGCTATCATACTTACATAAGAAGTTCCACCACTACCATCACTGATGGCTTTGCTCGTATAATTGGCATAATTGGCAGTAGTACCCACTTTCAGCCAAGGCTTGATCTTGTAGTCAGCATTCAGCATGACAGAAAGGCGCTTGTAGGTATCACGGTCCTCACGAATGATACCATTATCATACAAATTATTAAGTGACAAGAAATATGAGCCTTTGTCATTGGCACCTTGAAAGGTGACTGTATGACGGGAAGCAGGAGAAGCATTAAATGCCACATCATACCAATCTGTTGACGACACTCCATCCCATACACCATTGCTTATCAACTCTCGAATATTAACGTCAGTAAAAGTAGGGTCAGCTTCCTTCATCTGTGTAAGGTACTCCTGAGAATTCAACAATTCAGGACGACGTGCTAGGCTGTTGATAGAATACTGGAAATCGTAAGAGATACTACTAGTACCCTGACTTCCACTTTTGGTCGTAATCAATACAACACCATTACCAGCCTGGGCACCATAGATGGCTGCCGAAGCGGCATCCTTCAATACCTCCATACTCTTGATATTATTAGGGTCGATAGAGCTTAAATCGTTGACGATAAGTCCATCCACTACATACAAGGGGTCAGATGTTCCATTGGAAGAGAAACCACGGATACGGATAGTAGGTGATGAACCCGGCTGAGAAGTAGTAGACACCAGCTGTACCCCGGCCGTCTTGCCTTGTAAGGCTTCTTCGGCACGGGTTATAGAACGATTCTGGATATCCTCGGACTTCACCTGCGAGATGGCACCCGTCACTGAACTTTTCTTCTGTACACCATATCCCACTACAACTACTTCGTCCAATGCCTGAGAATCTTCTTTTAAGATGATGTTCATTACTCCCGCTACGGCTTTCCGTTCAAGAGCGACATAGCCGATATAAGAATACACAAGGGTAGCCCCTTGCTTCACATTCAGAGTATAGTTACCATCAATGTCGGTAATACAACCGTTGGCAGTACCTTTCTCAACGATACTCACGCCAATCATCGGTTCGTTCAGGTCATCAGTAACTCTACCATTCACCTTCACCGTCTGGGCTTGTACCAGACTGAAAGGGAGACAAATCAATAGGAAGAGTGTCATAGCCGCAAATCTCTCCCGAGCTGTTTGTTTCAGATTTTGTTTCATTTGATTAAATATTAGATTTATGTTAATAATAAAAAGGGCTCTTAAAAAAATGTCAGAATCCACGCACCGGAAAGGTCATCACCACCTCAAGCAGTTCCTTGTCATGATTGTACTTCATGCCACAATCATTATCGAAAATCATCGTTGCTCCCTTATCAGCTGTATAAGGTTCCCACTCGGGCAAACCTTCAGTATTGGGATTCCCCGTACGGGCAAAGTTCAGCCACGCACTGCTCATCTTGTCCGCCAGCACTTGTGCCGCCTTTCCGCCTCCGGTCATCGAAGCATGGCGCACGACATTGTTGAACACAAAAGGAATCTCCATACAATGCGTGCTGCGGAGTATTCCGTCCATCACGGGTCAATCCCACGCAAACATATACATATAGACAGGTGCACCTTGCTGTGCCGACATCAGTTTGGCCTGCTCACATGCGCCGGGGCGGAACATGATGACATATAGACCGGTGCACCTTGCTGTGCCGACTTCAGTTTGGCCTGCTCCACTGCGCCGGGGCGGAAAATGAAGTCCACATCCACCAGGTCCTTGGGCTGATAACCGGGGTAGGCCTGCTCAAAAGCTTTCAGAAAATCATCCGTACGTTCACCATATTTCTTTTTAATCTGCTCCACAACCTGCTCCTTCGTCATGCTCCGCAAAGGCGGGAAGTAAGTGCTTGCGGTAAACTCATGCAGGGTAGTGCCTATCATCACCGGAATGTCCTTGCTTTGCACCGGAGCCCGAGGGTCGAAAGGCTGTACTGGCAGCACATCGCCATCTACCGTGGGAGCCCAGCCAAAGATAAAAGAAGCCACTCCTTCTTTATCAGCCTCTACACGCATTTTGGCAACGGCCTTTTCGCCTGCGGCAAGCAATTTGTCGTAAGGTACTTTCTGTAATTCATCTATCTGCGAAGCATTCAGTCCCAGCTCCTCCATAACCGCACCGCCAATGCGACGAGAGTATTTCTGCTCCATCGTACGAAGCATAGATCCGCTTTGTACAATGGCTTTATGGAACAAGCCTCTCGCCGACGGTGTGGCAAGCAGCGTAGAGACCTTGCCTCCCCCACCGGACTGACCGAAAATGGTAACATTCCGGGCATCTCCGCCAAAAGATTCTATATTCTTATTCACCCATTGCAGTGCCGCCACCAAGTCAAGCAGTCCGGCATTGCCCGATTTTGCATATTTATCGCCATAGGCGGAAAGGTCGAGAAAACCCAGGACGTTGAGACGATGATTCAGTGTCACAACCACTGCATCCCCTTTCTTTGCCAGATTTGTTCCGTCATACGAGGGAAGCTCCTGACCACTGCCGGCGGAATAACCTCCACCATGCAGCCACACCATGACGGGGCGTTTCTTCCCGTCTTTCAGTCCCGGTGTCCAGATATTCACCCGCAGACAATTCTCGTCAGAATAACCGTCATCCCAGTTGAAGGCAAACGCCTGTTCGTCGCTGTACCATCCCATGCGCTTGCCTTGCGGACAAGTAGGGCCATAGGCACGACTGCTGCGGACACCTTCCCATTTGTCAACTGCCACGGGCGGCATAAAACGTTCGGCTTTGGCATACGGGATACCCTTATATATATAGATACCGTTCTCCACATATCCGGCTACTTTGCCCGATTCGGTTTCGGCAACAGCAACCGTAGAGGAAGCCGTTATCTCCCCCTTCTGCCCGCAAGCAGATACTCTCTCTATTTTAGCTGTCCCTCCGCACGAGGAAAGTAGGATGGCGGAGAATGCTAACACAGACAAGAATTGCTTTTTCATATAATGTATTAGTTTTATGTTTTTATGATTGCAATATTAGCACATTCTCCCCAGAAGTATTTTCTACGCTATCCAAACGGCTTTCCCCGATGTTCAAAACGGCTTTCTCCAATGTTCAAATGTTTGCAGATTTGTTCAAAACATGCTCTCCGGCAGTCTCTCTCTCAATTTTTATGAGTACTTTCGCATCACAATGCAGAGATTTGTTGAACAAAACAAATGGATGACATATCAATGCTTTTAGTCTACACTATATATTATGAAATACATTAAATACCTACTTCTATTGTGTTTAATCACCGCATGCAACCCGTCGGACACAAAGACCGCACCGGAAGGCAGCATCGAAAGCCCTGTCATCACCAATGACCTCTCCAACCAGAAGGTCACCGCCTTTGCCGAAGATGCACAAGGACACATTTGGATAGGAACTTCACGAGGGGTAAACAAATATAATGTACACGAATATCATCAGTATTACTGTACGGATGACTCACTGGATATACCCGATAATCAAATCAACGACCTCTTCCGCGATTCACAAGGCCGGTTGTGGGTAGTCACCGTAAATGGGACCAGCCTATACACAGACAAAGATAATTTCCAAAATATCCCACTGGACTTCCCAAACAAGAACGGCATCCAGATACTTGAGAACAAAGACGGAAAGATTTTTCTGAACATGATGCACAACCTTGCCGTATATAATCCGCAAACACACAAATTTGATGTGCCCATCAAGATATTCGACCCGAACTATACCTTCAACAACCGCTGTTTCATAGACCAGAGCAACAAACTGTGTGCAGTGACCCCACTGTCTCTGCGCCGCTACAACTCCTCCACACTGGCGCTGGAAGACTCCATCCCAATGCAGGGCTTTTCTCCCACCTACTTCTTCATGCAGGCTAACGGAATCCTATGGCTGGCTGGAAACCGCCAGATAGCACTGTTCGACACACATACGCACAAATTCAAGGAAACACCCCAAGCCCTCCGGAGCCATCCGTTGCTGCTGCATGCCAACGTCAACTACATCCATCCCTACGGCAGCAACAGCCTGCTACTGAATACCGACCAACAAGGAATGTTCCTCTACAACTACGTGGAAGAATACATGATACATCAAAGCGAAAACGGTTTTCCCTTCGAAGTACCTCACTTCAAGATAAGCACCATGTTTACCGACTCACAGAAAAACCTATGGATAGGCTCTGTAGACCAAGGGTATGTTGTGCGCTATAACTACAAAGAACGTTTCAACACCAACAACCATCTCAGCTCATACCTGAACCGGAAGTCAGTGCTGTCCGTGGCAGTGGACAAGGAGCGAAATCTCTGGATGGCCACCATGATAGACGGGCTGTACGTTTACAACATGGACAGCCACGAAGTGAAAGAAGTGGACCAGCCTGGACTTCCGGGGAAAAGCGCTACCGACAAACCGGACATCACACGCGTATTCGTAGATGACGAGGGCTACATCTGGCTGGCGGCCCTCTATGCGAGCAAGGTGATGAAATGCAGCTATAAAAACGGCATACTGAAGACAGAGGCTATTCATGACATCTTCCTACCGCTGTCGTTTGCACAAGATAGCCGTGGAACAATTTGGGTGGGTACACACAGCCCTAAACTTTATGCCAAAAAGCGTGAAGAAAAAGAATTTGTCCAAACAAAAGTATTTTCCTGGACGGGAACCTTCATACCCGGACTCCTTCCACTCAACAACGGAAAGATGTGGGCCACTGCCTTCATGAACCCAGTCATGCAAATCAATCCCGACAATTGGGAAAGCGCTGGAGTACCATTCGAGAACACCGACTGGCAAGCTTGTATCCAACGTTCAGTATTCATCCCTACCGACATCTTCGAAGACAGTCGTGGAGATGTATGGATTGGAACCGTCAGCAACGGACTGCTGCACTATTCTGCCGCCACCGGAAAAATCGAGACCATAGAGGGTACACCCTGCCGGGACATCTCTTGCATTGAGGAAGATGCACAAGGCAATATATGGACAGGCACACAATACGGGCTGGGCAAATATGACCGCACCGTAGGGAAATTTACCAACTACTATGCCGCCGACGGCATAGGCGGCAATCAGTTTTACGACCGTTCTTCATGCCGCCTGCCCGACGGGACACTGGTTTTTGGCGGTACGCACGGGCTGACTTTCTTCAACCCTATGGACGTAAGTACCAAACGGGAAATTCCACTGCTCTTCGAGGATTTGAAGATACACAACCGGTTGGCACGCCCACAAGACAGCAAAAGTGTAGACAAGCACCTCTCCTACCGACCGGACATCTGCCTGGACCACAATCAGAATGGTTTCAGCATCTCCTTTGCCGCACTGGACTACTGCGAATACGAACGCGTACATTATTATTACAAGATGGACGGTTTCGACAAATATTGGATTGATGCCCGCAACAACCGCGAGGCCTACTATGCCAATCTGCCTGCCGGTACCTACACTTTCAAAGTTAAAATAACGAATAACGACAAGAGCATTGTAGAAAGGGAAAATTCCATACGCGTCATCGTAAAGCCCGCCCCTTGGCAAACATGGTGGGCATGGTGCACCTATCTGCTCATTGCCGCCGCCATCATCGGTATCTTCATCCGTGCCTGGCTACGCATTAAGCAGGAAAAAGAAACCGCCCGACGCGCCAAACTGGAGAAGGACCAGGAACAACGTGTGAATCGTATGAACATGAGTTTCTTTGCCAACATCTCGCACGAGTTCCGCACCCCACTCACCATGATTTCGGGTCCGGTGACACAACTTTGCGAAAGCCCCAAGATAGAGGGAGAGAACAAGCAGCTACTCTACATTGTACAACGCAGTGTGGGGCGCATGCTCCGTCTGGTGAACCAGCTGATGGACTTCAACAAGCTGGAGAATGACACCCTAAAACTGCGGGTGAAACGGACCGACATCATCTCGCAACTGCAACGTTTTGTAGACATTTTCCGCATCAACGCCAACGAGAAAGGCATCGCACTGAACACTTATGGCCTGGAGGATACTTTCCTCATGTGGCTGGACGTGGACAAGCTGGACAAGATTGTAGGAAACCTGCTTTCAAACGCCTTGAAGTTCACTCCGAACGGCGGAAAAGTGGAACTGTGCTTCGACGTCATTACCCGCGAAGAGGCTGCACGCCTCTTTACGCTGACGGACAAAGACATCGACACACAGTACGTCAAAGTTGCCGTGGCAGACAGTGGCCACGGAATCCCCGAGGAACAGTTGGAGAAAGTATTCGAACGCTATTACCAACTGGACAATCAATCCAAAGGTACCTATAACTGGGGAACCGGTATCGGTCTGTACTATGCCCGTAGCCTGGCGCTGCTGCATCATGGCTATCTGAAAGCCGGCAACCGTACCGAAGGAAACGGAGCCGTCTTCACCCTACTGCTACCGGTGAATGATCTCTCTTATACCCCCGAAGAATGCACTCTCCCCGAAGAGGAACAGAACAAGGCATTTCCGATACAAACGGAAGAACAATATCAACTGGAAAATACAGAGAGCATCCGGCAGCAAAAGCAAACTCTTCTGGTAGTAGACGACGATACGGAAGTGGCTCACTACCTGAAAGCCCTGCTTTCTCCCATCTACAAAATCGTCTGCCGCTTCGATGCCGACAGCGCCTTCAAAGCCATGAACGAAGAAGCGCCCGACCTCGTACTGAGTGATGTAGTGATGCCCGGAAGAAACGGTTACGACCTCTGTCGCCAGATAAAAGAGGACTTGCAACTATGCCACATCCCCGTGATACTGGTAACGGCCAAAGCTACTGTAGAGAATCAGGTGGAAGGTCTGAATACCGGTGCAGATGCCTACGTGACGAAACCATTCGAGCCCAACTACCTGCTGGCGACTCAGGTGGAAGGTCAGAATACCGGTGCAGATGCCTACGTGACGAAACCTTTCGAGCCCAACTACCTGCTGGCGCTTATCAAATCCCAACTGAAAAACCGCGAGAAAGTGCGCAGCCTCCTGCGCCAGTCCACCCAAACGGATAAGATTGAGGGAAATGTGCTTTCGCCGCAGGACAACACTTTCATGACCGAGCTTTACCACCTGATGGAGAACGAACTCTCCAATCCGGAGCTGGACGTGGCGCGCATGACCGAGCTACTGAAAATCTCCCGTACCAAGTTCTATTATAAGGTAAAGGGGCTGACGGGTGAGAACCCCAGCGTATTCTTCAAGACCTACAAGCTGAACCGTGCCGCCGAATTGCTCAAAGAAGGAAAATACACTATTTCAGAGATAGCGGACATGACGGGATTCAGTACGCTGTCCCATTTCTCGACAAGCTTCAAGAAACAGTTCGGTGTGAGTCCGAGCGAATACAGCAAGTAAAAAGCCGGTCGGTTCAAATTTATTCATTACATTTGTACCATTCTTAAAAAACCTTTTTATCCATGGCACACCGACTGAACACCAACAAACAGTTTATGATAGGCAACGGCATCCTTGCTTTCGCCGTGATTTTTGTAGTTGTCATCTTTGTCTACATGAGCATGAGGCTGCAACAACGGAAAGAAGGAGAACGCAAATTCATCGAGACATACACCATCACACTGACGAAAGGATTTGCCGGAGATTCCACTTCCATATTCATCAACGACAGCCTGCTAGTGAACCGCACCATTGCAGAAGAACCTTTCACCATCGAAGTGAAACGCTTTGCCGAGCAAAACGCACTCATGATTGTAAACAATGCAACTGAAAAGCTTTCCTTATTTGAGCTAAGCGAAAAAGGAGGAGAATACCGGTTCGAGAAGGAAGGGGAAGAGGTAAAGCAGTTGGCAAAAAATTAGGGATAAAAAGTTTGAGGCATTTTGCTCTCATATTTCGGAGTCGACAAGCTGTTTCCTGGCTTACCAACAGCCACTGCAAAGACACCACATAACTTTTGCAGTGGCACTGCAAAGACATTACACAACTCCTGCAGTGACACTGCAGCGATACTGCATACCTTTTGCAGCGTTACTGCAAAACAGTTGCAGTGTCACTGCAAAGGTGTTGCAGCAGCACTGCAAAAGGAGTGCAGTGACAGTGCAAAAGGTATGCAGTGGTTTTGCAGTATCACTGTCTGCAAAACAAGGAACTACTTACCGTGATACACCCATACTAATCTCTAATCATTTATTTTCGTTTGATATTTCCGAAGCTCCGCTCTCAATGCTTGTGCCTTTCCATCAGTCATCCGATCGAGCAAATCCCAGAAACGCTCCCCGTGATTCATCTCGCGGGTATGTGCCAGTTCGTGCAGTAGCACGTAGTCTATCAGATGCTTGGGAAGAAGTACCAGATAATAGGAAAGGTTGATATTGCCTTGTGCCGAACAGCTTCCCCAACGCCCACTGCTGGAATTTATCTTCACACTCTTGTAAGAAAGGTTGTGCTGCATGGAAAGCATATACAAACGGGGCGGAAGAACAATTTTCGCATTTCGCCGTAAAGCTTCCTCAATTACCTTGCGTAGCCAAGCCTGCAACTTCTCATCCGAGAAATCGGCATCAGGAGGACAGATTATCTGCATTTCCCCCAATTCCGAACGGGACAAGAACCGTTCCCGTTGTCCGCTGACCAATGTCAGTTTAAAGAACTCCGTATCAATGCGGTAATCCAAATCAATCAGCTTTCTGACCTGCTTCTGTCTGGCAGCCTTCAGACGCGGACGAAGCTGCTCGATGGCATTCTCTATCTCGGCAAGAGAAGTCCGGGGAGGCACAGTCACGTAAATTCCATCTTCCTTTGTACGGAAAGTAAGACGCCGTGCCCGGGCATTGACCCGGACAAACAAAGGGCCAAGCTCTTTATCTTCTATAATGCGGTTTACTGTCATAAATCAAAGCCTCTCCCATAGGAAAGGGGTGGGAAGAGGCTTTGCAAATGAACAAAGAATCATCCAAAAACGCAAGCAAATACCTGACAAAAGCGGACGGAGTGTCCGATAATGAACACTGCACAAAAACGGCTATCCTTTAACAATCACCATTTTACACTTATGGCACAATAATTGATTAAAGTATGCTGAACTGGTTTCTTTTGAAAAAAGCATTTCTACATGCAACTTTTTCAAGGCAGTTCACGTCTAACTAATAAACACTAAATCACAAAAAACAAAAGAATATGAAAGCTCTAACAACATTTATCGCAATCGCCTTATTGGCATTCAGTACAACCGCTTGTTCACAACAACACACATACCGTTCCGGAGGCTTCGGCAGCAAAACAGTCAAGGCAAGCAAGAACTATGTAACCAAAGACATAAAAGTGGACAATTTCACCAAGCTGAGTGTAGCCGGCAGCCCCGACGTGACCTACACACAGAAGTCCGGCAAACCGACAGTGGAAGTATACACCTCGGACAACATTGTAGACTTACTGGATATCCGTGTCAAGGACAATACCCTCTACATCGGCTTCAAGAAGAATGTCAGCGTATCCTATAATAAACTGGAAGTACGTGTGTCCGCAGAAAAGTTGAACGGCATTGCCGTTGCAGGTTCGGGAGACGTGGAACTGAAAAACGGACTGAAGACAGACAACCTCAAAATCTCTGTGGCAGGTTCGGGTGACATCAATGGGAACAACATCTCCTGCACAGACCTCGATATTTCCATCGCAGGCTCGGGAGACATCAACAGCAGCGACATCACTTGCAATGACCTCCAAGTATCCGTTGCAGGTTCAGGTGACATGAAGCTGAACAACGTAACGGCCAACTTCACCAAAGCATCCGTTGCCGGTTCGGGTACCGCTATCCTGAGCGGCAGCACCCAAGAAGCTGAATACAGCGTGGCAGGTTCAGGTGATTTGTTTGCTTCCGATTTCGTTGCCAAGAAAGCATCCGCCAGTGTTGCCGGTTCAGGCGACATCAAGTGCCATGCCACAGATTTCCTAAAAGTACGCACTAGCGGAAGCGGCAGTGTGGGCTACAAGGGTAATCCGGAACTGGACTATCCGAAAAAAGGACTGTATAAGCTTTAACATTGGAAAATATAGACTTTAAGATTAATGAACCTAAACTAAATTCTCTCTCAAATAATTACCTATAAAGATGACGAAGGACTCCCGCGAGGAAGTTCTTCGTTCTTTGTGCATCCACCCATGCTGGGCGTACAAACAATAAAGGGACGCTGCATCACGCAGCGTCCCTTCTATTTTAGTTAGTTTTTATAAGATTTTGAGAGAATTGAAACTTCACAGCCTCAAGTTGTTTTAATAAAGCACACTAACTATTATGTTTAAAGCAAATGAAAATGTTATTTTAAAAGCAAATGAAAATATCTATTCACTGATTTCCAGACCCTTGTCCACCCGACGCAGGCTATCCATTACCTGCTTTTCATGAGACACGGGCACATCTCCCGAAAGAGCTACCGACGGTGCGGAAATCTGTTTACCGATAGTATCGGCTGCGGCCACCTCCTCTACATCCGAGAAAAATGAATGTTGCATCACATTCCCCATAGAAAGGACCACTGCCACTACTGCAGCGGCTTTGAACAACGGCATGAAACGTGCGGTCAATGTCATGCGCTTTGCCTTGACCACCGGAACTTCTACTTCGGCAAGCACCCGGGCATCAAAATCCTCACCCAAATGCACTTCCTGCTGAAGCTGCTGATATACGAACAAGTCCTTGTAGCGAAGCAAGTGTCCGGGAACATCGTTACCGCTAAAGAAAGCACGCAGGCATGCTTCCTCTTCCAAAGAAGTTTCGCACTGCCAGTAGCGTTCCAAGAGTTGTTCTATATATTTAGAGTCCATAACCTTCTATATCAATAAACGTTTGTTTTACTTTTTGCCGCGCCCTGAAGAGGTTCACTTTTACCTGCTCCTCGGTCAAGTTCAGGACCGCTGCTATTTCTTTATAGCTCTTACCTTCCACATCCCTAAGCTGCATAATCAACCGCTGTTTTTCGGGAAGCTTGCTCATCAACCGATGTATCAACGCCATCCGTTCCTTGTTCACCAGCTTTTCGTAAGGGCTCGATGCATCGGAGACTTGCTCCATTTCGGGGAGTAGCTCCACGGTACGGGAGTCTTTTCGCTCGCTACGGTCTATCGCCAGATTTCTTGCCACAGTCAAGCAATAGGCATCAATAGAACCAAACTGCGACCACTCGTCACGCTTGTTCCAAACCCTTATCAGCGTTTCCTGCACAACGTCCTCTGCCTCTGCCCTATCAAACGTAATTCTTAAGGCTAACCGAAAAAGCTTATCCTTCAGCGGGAGAATGTCATTGCGAAAGCTGAGTTCTTGCATCTCTAATAAATTGACGGTTAAGTATTCAGAAAGTTACAGCCTATTGCCGTTTTTTTTGAATTATTTTCGGATACGGGTTCCACTGTTCCCGTTGATGGCTGATGCTAAAGTGATTACGACTTCGGACACACCCGCATTCAACGCCTCGAAAGAGTTCTCCAATTTTGGAATCATGCCACCTTGAATCACTCCATCGGCTACATATTGCTTGAATTCCTCCGGTGTTATCTGTGGACTCACGCTATCCTCGTCGTTCTCGTCACGCAGCACCCCTTTCTTCTCAAAGCAGAATCCCCCAGTAACATCGAACAAGCCCGCCAAC
>ENA-ORHU01000189-ORHU01000189.1-human-gut-metagenome-genome-assembly--contig:-NODE-189-length-16086-cov-5.48818_pt1 | contig 16086 bp, 17 predicted proteins | sample MGYA00243022_ERZ508730 | MGnify/ENA primary metagenome ERZ508730 (study PRJEB26277, sample SAMN04329827) | human gut metagenome | biome: human-associated habitat | host: Homo sapiens | place: USA...
GTCGCTTGTGGTCACCCCAGGCACCGGGGAACAGCCGGCATGTATATCCTCCCTTGAAGATTCGGATGCTGAAGTCGATGTCCTCCCCGAAGCGCATCCGCGAGAATCCGCCCAGGGCTTGGTACACTTCCTGCCGCACACCCATGTTGAAGCTACGCGGATAGAACTTGTCCATCTTCTTCTTCCCCCCACGGATACCGCCGGTGGTGAAGAAGGAGGTCATGGAGTAGTTGATGGCTTTCTGTATGTTTGTGAATGATTCGTGCGCGCGGTCGGGGCCTCCGAAGGCATCGACGGCTTTGTGCTGCAGCTCTTCTTCCACAGCAAGGAAATAACCTTCGGGCAGGATGCAGTCCGAATCCAGTATTATCAGGTATTCGCCCTTGCTTCGTTCCGCCCCGTAGTTACGGGTCTGCCCGGGGCCGGAGTTGGGCTTGTCATAATAATGCACGTCCAATAGTTCCTGATACTTCTCTGTGACCGGCTTGCAGGGGATGGAGGAGCCGTCCTCCACCACAATCACTTCAAAATCCTTGAAACTTTGCTGTGTCAGGCTTTGCAGCAGTTCATCCACCTCATCGGGGCGGTTGTATACGGGGATGATGACGGAGTATCTCATGGGTATGGCTTTATGTTTTGGTTGTCTCCGCAAAGATATATCATTTAAGCTTTGCAGATGAATAAATGGAAAAAAAATCCCCGGATGCCAAGTGGAGCACCGGGGATGATATGAAAAGGGCATTTGCCTGACTTCCAAAAGGGCTTATGCTTTTACGCGGCTTACGTAAGAACCGTCGCGCGTATCGATTTCGATAGTCTCGCCTTCGTTGATGAACAAAGGAACGCGGACCGTTGCACCTGATTCTACCGTAGCGGGCTTCAGCGTGTTGGTGGCTGTGTCGCCTTTCAGTCCCGGCTCCGTATAGGTAATCTTCTGCTGAACCTTGATGGGCACATCAGCATAGAGTACGGTTTCTGTAGAAGCGTCTGATACCACGTCTACTATCATTCCTTCGAGCAGGAAGTCAACACCGTTGATGAGGTCGTGGGCGATGGGAATTTGGTCAAAAGTCTCCTGGTTCATGAATTGGTAGTTGTCACCGTCATGATAGAGATATTGGTGTGGACGACGTTCTACACGTACGTCTTCCAGTTTCTCACCGATGTTGAAACGGCGTTCCAGAACGTAACCGTTCACCACGTCTTTCAGCTTGGTGCGCATGAAAGTATTACCTTTTCCCGGCTTTACATGCAGGAAGTCGATACAGAAATACAGCTTGCCGTCCATACGGATGCAAGTTCCGATTTTAATGTCTTGGGCATTAATCATACTTATAGTCTTTAATATTATTATATTGGTATTTACTTCGTTAGTGCTGGTTTGCGAGTGCAAAAGTAATGGAAATCGGTAAAAAACACAAAAACTTTTGAGAGAAAATGAGTTATCTCTTGGTTTATTTGAAAAAAGTATCTATTTTTGCAGCCCGAATTCGTGAGAATAATAACATAAAACAAGATACAGTAATGAAAAGAACATTTCAACCCTCGAACAGAAAGAGAAAGAACAAACACGGTTTCCGTGAGAGAATGGCTACAGCAAACGGCCGCAGAGTATTGGCAGCACGTCGTGCTAAAGGCAGAAAGAAACTGACTGTTTCTGACGAATACAACGGAGTAAAGGCATAATAGGCCGTTCTCGTTCGTATTAAAGAAATAAGGGAGCTGCAAAAGACTGATTCTGGTCTTTTGCAGCTTTTCTTATGTATTGTGCCCGCTTCTCCGGAAAAAACTATTGCCAACTCCGTGTACTATGTGGTGAAAATTGTATCTTTGTCCCAAATAATGCATTATCGATTATGACAATAAAAGATTTTTTCTCTTTCCGGCAGAACCGGTTCTTCTGGGCGAACATCCTTGCGATGGCCGTTGTGGTAGTGGGATTGCTGTTCGGAGTGCTGAAAGGACTGGATATATATACCCGCCACGGCGAGGCTGTGATAGTGCCCGATGTGAAGGGCATGGGAGTGGAGGAAGCCGAGAAAATGTTCCGTAACCGCGGCTTGGTCTGCATCGTTTCGGATTCCAGTTATGTCAAGACTCTTCCTGCCGGCTGCATCCTCGAATATAATCCGGCAGCCGGACAAAAGGTAAAGGAAGGACGTACCATCTATCTTACAATCAATACGATTGAAGTCCCTCTGCACATAGTGCCCGATGTGGCGGACAACAGTTCGCTGCGGCAGGCGGAAGCGCGTATTCTGGCTTCGGGCTTCAAGCTGGCCGAGATACAGTATATTCCGGGTGAGAAGGACTGGGTGTATGGCGTGAAGTATAAGGGGCGTCAGCTTTCCATCGGCGAGAAAGTGCCCACCGGCGCAGTGCTGACGCTGATGATGGGAGATGGAGGCGCCTTGAAGGCTGACTCCCTGGGAGTGGAGTCTGTGGGAGGTACCGTTGAACCCGTGTTGTCCGAAGACTCCGCGGCAGATGAGTCCTGGTTCTGATAAACATCTGACTCCAATCGTAAATTGTAAATAGTCAAATTGTAAATGCCGTGATGATAGAAGAATTGCCGGATGATATAGATAATGATGAGCTGGACGACGTAGAGCCGGTGGGTGACGAGGCGCAACTCTATGAACACTTCCGTGTGGTGGTGGACAAGGGGCAGGAGATGATGCGGGTGGACAAGTATCTGTTCGACCGTTTGACGAACTCTTCGCGCAATCGCATCCAGAAGGCTGCCGATGCAGGCTTCGTAATGGCGAACGGCAAGGCTGTGAAAAGCAGCTATAAGGTGAAGCCGATGGATGTAATCACTGTGATGATGGACCGTCCACGCTATGAGAATGAAGTCATCCCCGAAGACATCCCCCTTGATATAGTATATGAGGACAAGTATCTGATGGTAGTGAACAAACCTGCCGGTCTGGTGGCGCACCCCGGTCATGGCAACTATCACGGTACGCTTGTCAACGCCATAGCCTGGCATATGAAGGATAATCCCGATTATGATGCCAATGACCCGCATGTGGGACTGGTGCACCGCATCGACAAGGACACCTCCGGCCTGCTGGTGATAGCCAAGACTCCGGATGCCAAGACGAATCTCGGCAACCAGTTCTTCAACAAGACGACAAAACGCCGTTACCGGGCGCTGGTCTGGGGAAATGTAGAGCAGGATGAAGGGACCGTTGTCGGCAATATCGGTCGTAATCCCAGGGATCGCATGCAGATGACCGTCCTCCCCGACGACCAGGGAAAGCATGCCGTCACCCATTACCGGGTGCTCGAACGTTTGGGATACGTCACACTGGTGGAATGTATCCTTGAAACGGGACGCACCCATCAAATCCGTGTGCACATGAAGCATATCGGACACATACTTTTCAACGACGAACGTTACGGTGGACACGAAATCCTGAAAGGAACCCACTTCGCTAAATACAAACAATTTGTAAACAACTGCTTCGACACTTGTCCGCGGCAGGCATTGCATGCCATGACGTTGGGGTTTGTGCATCCCGTCACCGGAGAAGAAATGTACTTCACTTCGGAATTGCCCGATGACATGACCCGGCTGATAGACAAATGGAGAGGCTATATCAGTAACAGAGAATTAGAATGAAACGCACGATTGCTATTGTAGCCGGAGGAGATACCTCCGAATTCCACGTCTCCCTGCGTAGTGCACAGGGGATTAACTCCTTCATCGACAAGGAGAAGTATACCTTATATATTGTAGAAATGCACGGACTGGACTGGCATGTACAGCTGCCCGACGGCGCTAAGGCTCCGGTAGACCGCAATGACTTCAGCTTCGTGCTGGATGGCGAGAAAGTGACATTCGACTTTGCCTATATTACCATCCACGGAACTCCGGGTGAGGACGGCCGTCTGCAGGGCTATTTTGATATGCTCCATATCCCTTATTCGTGTTGCGGAGTACTGGCAGCGTCGCTCACGTACGATAAGTTTGCCTGCAACCAGTATCTGAAAGGTTTCGGTGTGCGCATTGCCGAATCGTTGTTGCTGCGCGACGGACAGTCGGTAACGGATGAAGATGTGATGGAGAAAATCGGTCTGCCTTGCTTCATTAAGCCCAGCTTGGGAGGTTCCAGCTTCGGCGTGACCAAGGTGACGGCGAAAGAGCAGATACAACCTGCCATAGCCAAGGCATTTGCGGAAGCGCAGGAAGTACTGGTGGAGGCCTTTATGGACGGAACCGAGATTACCTGCGGCTGTTACAAAACAAAAGACAAGTCCGTAGTGTTCCCCATTACGGAGGTGGTGAGCCACAACGAGTACTTCGATTATGAAGCTAAGTATAATGGTGCGTCTGACGAGATTACTCCCGCCCGCATCTCGGACGATTTGACCCGCCGGGTGCAGACGCTGACTTCTGCCATTTATGATATACTTGGGGCCTACGGCATTATCCGTGTGGACTATATCATTACTGAAGGGGAAAAAATCAATTTGCTGGAGGTGAATACCACCCCCGGAATGACTGCCACCAGCTTTATTCCCCAGCAGGTTCGTGCTGCCGGAATGGAGATGAAGGATGTAATGACAGATATTATAGAAAACAAGTTTAAGGATTAATCATTATTCATTATGAATGCGAACGTGGAATTTGATGAAATCCGTCCTTATCATGATGAGGAACTTCCTCAAGTCTATGAGGAACTGATTGCCGATGCGGCGTTCCGACAGGCAGTGGATACAGTGATGCCTGGTGTACCTTTTGAAGTCTGGTCGCAGAAAATGCGCGCGTGTAAAACCAAACTGGAATTTCAGAAGACCTTCTGCTATGGGCTTCTGTGGAAGCTGGCGAAGGAGGCTACGGATGGATTGACTTTGGACTATACCGCGCTGCCGGCAGACAAGTCGGCGGCGTATACCTATATCTCCAACCATCGCGACATTATTCTCGATTCCGGTTTCTTGTCCATTCTTTTGGTAGATCAGGGTATGGATACGGTGGAGATAGCCATTGGCGACAACCTGCTTGTCTATCCGTGGATTAAGAAATTCGTGCGTGTCAATAAGTCCTTCATCGTGCAACGTGCATTGACCATGCGCCAGATGCTGGAGGCTTCCGCACGCATGTCCCGCTATATGCACTATACCATCAGTGAGAAGAAACAGTCTATCTGGATTGCACAACGCGAAGGGCGTGCCAAGGACTCCAACGACCGCACGCAGGACAGTGTGCTGAAGATGCTGGCAATAGGCGGTGAAGGCGACGTCATTGACCGCTTGATGGAAATGAACATAGCTCCGCTTGCCATTTCCTATGAATACGACCCTTGCGACTTCCTGAAAGCGCAGGAGTTCCAACTGAAACGGGACATTGAAGGCTATAAGAAAACGACGGCTGACGACTTGCTGAATATGCAGACCGGACTGTTCGGCTATAAAGGGCGGGTACATTTCCAGACGGGTGCCTGCATGAATGATGAATTGGCGAAGATAGACCGCTCGCTTCCGAAGCCCGAACTCTTTGCACGCATGTCTGCACTGATAGACAAACGCATTCATGCCAGCTACCGGATGTATCCCAATAATTATGTGGCGCACGACCTTCTCGAGGGGAAGGAGGATTTTTCCGACCATTACACTGCCGGGGATAAGCAGCGCTTCACGGCCTATATAGAACAACAGTTGGAGCGTATCTCCATTCCTAATAAGGACGTGGACTTCCTGCGCGGAAAAATGCTGCTGATGTATGCCAACCCGTTGAAGAATTATCTGGCGGCTATAAAAGAATGAATACATGAAGAAGTACTGTGATTGGTGGCTTTTGCCTTTGTTGGCCTGTCTGTTGACTGGTTGTGGCGATGATGATTATCATTATCCTTCCGTGAAGCTGGAGTTCCTAACTGTCTTTTCGGGGGCTGACGGCTATCTGCAGTCTGTTGTGACAGATGAAGGGGAAACCTTGCCGGTAGTGGAGGACAAGACAAAGACGAACATAGAGGCAAACGCCTCGGTACGTGTCATCAGTAATTATGCTTCGGAGGTAACTGCCGATGGAACTGCCGGTGCGGTGCTGTATGCCTTGAGCGGTGTTCTTTCTGTCGCTCCCCAAACGGCTGACAAGTTCGAGGAGGGCGTCAGGACAGACCCTACTGATGTACTGGGTATCTGGATGGGACTCGACTATCTCAATATGACACTGATAGTCAAGGAGAATGGTGAACATAAGATCCATTTTATTGAGGATGAAGTGATTGTGGATACTGCTACCGGGTGTAGTGAAGTATATCTGACGCTGTATCATGACGCAAAGGAGGAGGTGGTGTCTTATACCAGGCGTGCCTACGCTTCCGTACCTTTGCGGCAGTATGCGGCAGAGGGTATACAGAAGGTTATGGTTCATTTCAGTGTGCACACTTATTCCGGTGACATCAAGACTTACGATTTTGTTTATAACCCTGACTAAAATGAAATATTCGATGAAGACATTGTTCGCGGGCTTTTGCCTCGTTTTTACCACCCTCTTTTCCTGCCAGCAGAAGGAGGGACAGTTCAAGTCTGTTTCGGTAGATGACTTTTCCACATTGATAGCCAATCCGGAGGTGCAGCTTCTGGATGTGCGTACTGTTGCCGAATACTCGGAAGGACACGTGCCCCACAGTATCAATATTAATGTATTGGATGAGTCGTTTGAAACGATGGCCGACTCCACTCTGCAGAAGGACAAACCGGTTGCAGTATATTGTCGTAGTGGTAAGCGTAGTAAAAAGGCCGCTGCCATACTGAGCAAAAAAGGATATATAATCTATGACCTTGACAAAGGTTTCATCGGTTGGGAAGAAGCGGGCAAGGAAGTGGAAAAGTAATAGCGGTGCAGCTGAAATGCATTTGCTATAATTTCTTTTTAGGCGCGGATTACGCGGATTTCACGGAAAAATTAGAGAAAAGAATCCGCGTTTTCCGCGTAATCCGCGCCTAAAAAGAATAAAGTAGTCTTGTCCTCTGGTTAGAGGCTTTCAAGCAGTCTCTTCAGCACCACTGTTGCTGAAATCTCCCGGTTGGCCGCTTCGGGGATTACGATGGACTGCGGGCTTTCTATCACATCATCCGTCACAATCATGTTGCGTCGAACCGGCAGGCAGTGCATGAAGTAGGCATTGTTGGTAACGGCCATCTGGCGCTCGCCTACTGTCCAGGCGCGGTCTTTGCTCAATATTTGTCCATAGTTGTCGCCCGTATAGGCAGCCCAGTTCTTGGCATAGACAAAATCGGCCCCTTCAAAAGCTTTCATCTGGTCATATTCTACGCGGGCATTTCCTACGAACTTGGGGTCGAGCTCATAACCTTCGGGATGTGTAATCACGAAGTCATAATCAGTTGCATTCATCCACTCGGCAAAGGAGTTGGGGACAGCCTGGGGCAATGGACGCGGATGTGGAGCCCATGTCATCACTACTTTGGGGCGTTCCGTCTTCTTGTATTCCTCAATCGTAATCAGGTCGGCAAAACTCTGCAACGGATGACGTGTGGCAGCCTCCATCGAGAATACCGGCCGGCCGGAGTGCTTGATGAACTGCTCCTGTATCACTTCGTTGTAATCGTCTAGCTTTCTTTCGATACGTGCAAAAGAACGTACGCCGATGACGTCGCAATAGCAGCCCATCACGGGAATGGCTTCCAGTAAGTGTTCCGGTTTGTCACCGTCCATGATGACACCACGCTCTGTCTCCAGTTTCCAGGCTCCCTGGTTGATGTCCAGTACAATTACGTTCATGCCCAGATTCAATGCCGCCTTCTGTGTACTGAGGCGGGTGCGCAGGCTGGAGTTGAAGAAAATCATCATCAACGTTTTGTTACGTCCCAGTTCCACATATTTGAAACGGTCTTTTTTAATCTCGAATGCTTCGTCCAGTGCAGACTTCAGGTTACCGATGTCCTGCACGCAAGTAAAGTTCTTCATATTTACAGTCTTTTTAGTGTATCTATATCTTTGTTATTCGGCTGTCAAGGTCTAGTCTGTCCGGAACCTTCGACAATCCATTTGTATGTGGTGATTTCTTCCAGAGCCATCGGACCGCGGGCGTGCAGCTTCTGTGTGCTGATGCCGATCTCGGCACCGAGTCCGAATTGTGCGCCGTCGGTGAAAGAGGTCGGTGCATTGACGTATACACAAGCGGCGTCCACTTCCCGGCAGAACCATTCGGCACGTGTCTTGTCGTCCGTAATGATGCATTCGCTATGTTTGGAACCGTACTTCCGGATATGTGCCAATGCTTCCTGGAAAGAATTCACGGTTTTAATGGCCATCTTGTAGTCCAGGAACTCTCTGCCGTAGCAGTCTTCAGTGGCAAGTCTCAACAGCTCGACGGGATATTTGTCACGCAGACTGTGGTAGGCGGGTTCATCGGCAAATATCTCTACATTGCTTGATTGCAGCGGCAGGCATAGGTCGGGCAAATCAGCCAGGCTGTCGGCTTCGATAATCAGGCAATCCAAAGCGTTGCATACACTGACCCGGCGTGTCTTTGCATTGGCAATGATGGATGGACCTATGCTTATATCGCCATAGCGGTCGAAGAACGCATGGCATACGCCGGCACCGGTCTCTATAACCGGTACTGTGGCATTCTGGCGTACGAAATTTATTAGGCTGCTGCTGCCGCGCGGAATTATCAAATCTACATAATCGTTGGCATGCAGTAGTTCGGCAGTCGCTTCTCTGTCGGCAGGAAGCAGTTCCACGATATGTGTATCTACGTTGAAATGCTCCAGTACCTCGTGTATCACGCTGATTATGGCACGGTTGGAATAGTCTGCATCGCTTCCGCCTTTCAGAATACAGGCATTGCCGCTTTTAAGGCAGAGTGAGAAGACATCGAAACTGACGTTGGGACGGGCTTCGTAGATAATGCCTATGACGCCGAAAGGTACACTGACCCTTTTTATCTTCAATCCGTTGGGTAATACGTTCTCTTTAAGGACTTTTCCCAGAGGAGAAGGGAGGGCAGCTACGTTGCGGATGTCCGCAGCGATGTCCTGCAAACGGCTTTTTGTCAGTTTCAGGCGGTCGTATTTAGGGTCGGTAGAAGGCATACGCTCCAAATCCTTCTGGTTTTCACTCAGAATGAAGTCTGTTTTGTTTATGGCAGCGTCTGCAACAGCCAGTAATATTTGATTGATTTCTTTGTCGCTCAACGCTAACATGTTACGGCTGGCATCTTGTACGGCGACAAAAGTTTTGTTTAAGTTCATTTTTTTATTGAATATAGAGTGATAAATATGCAAGTATATATATCGTGGGATAGTATCCGTCTGTGGCTTATTCTATATATAGGTAGTCGTAGTGCACTACGGGTTTCTTTCCATGTTTTCCCATCGTTTCCCGTGCCTGGCTGGAGTCACAGTTGGCTTTTCCCACACCGATGGGTTTACCGCAGAAGTCGATAATCCGTACGATGTCGTCCTTCTCGAACTCGCCTATAACGTCAGTGATACCTACCGGTAGGATGCTTACTGCTTTGTCCGAGAAGAGCAGTTCGGTGGCACAATGATTGATGTGCAGTTCCCCTTTGGCAAACCCTTCGCTGTGTGCAATCCATTTCTTGATGCTCGATACCGGTTCCGGAGCTGGAATGAAACGGGAATAGATTAATTCTTCATTCTTCATTATTTTCACGAGGATGTTGTCCCGCTTCCCATTGGCTATGATTACTGTGATGCCCTCATCCGCCACTTTGCGGGCAATGTTGGTTTTTGTCAGCATGCCGCCGCGTCCGAAGCTGGACTTGGAAGTTTGTATGTAGGAGGAGAGGTCTTTGCCTTGTTCTATTTCACGGATGACCTGAGACTCCGGGTCGGCGGGTGAACCGTTGTAGATGCCGTCTATATTGCTGAGAATGATTAGTGCCTGGGCATCCATCATGGAGGCTATCAGGCCGGACAGCTCGTCGTTGTCGGTGAACATCAGTTCGCTCACGGAGATGGTGTCGTTTTCATTGACAATGGGAATGACTCCGTTCTCCAGCATTACGGTCATACAGTTTTTCTGGTTGAGGTAATGGCGGCGGGTGGAAAAGTTCTCTTTCATTGTGAGCACTTGTCCCACGGGGATTCCATGCTCCCGGAACAGTTCGTAGTAACGGTTGATGAGCTTGGCCTGCCCTACAGCGGAAAAGAGCTGGCGCTGGTCTACGCTGTCCAACTTCTTGGTGGGGCGCACTTCGCTACGTCCCGAAGCAACGGCTCCGGAAGAAACAAGTATTATTTCTATGCCGGCCTTGTGCAACTCGGCTATCTGGTCCACCAAAGCGGACATGCGGGTGACGTCGAGAGTGCCGTCACGACGTGTCAAAACATTGCTGCCTACCTTGACAGCAATTCTATTGAAATCAATCTCCATTTTCTCTCTTTTCGTATTCACGGACTACTTCCATGGCGGCTTCGTAGTCCTTCTCATTGACGAGAACGGAAACATCTACCGCAGTGGCAGGCAGTACAACGTTTACTACCATTCCGTCTTTTGTTACAGCTTCAATATCACTATTTCCCAGCAGGCTCTTTACAAGTTCTGCTTCCCACGGTGAACCGGTGAACACCTCAACGAGTTTGCTTTTATCTTCTTCTTTCATGATGGTAAGAATTTAGAGGTTTCTGTCTTACAAATATAACAAATGTTTTTGTTTTAATGTTTAATGCTGACGGATTTATAGTTCAATCCTCTCAACTCTTATCGATTCATTCAGGAAAGTAGAAGCCGATTCTGTGAATTTCTCCTCCGATTCCGTGGTGCGGTAGACGCATCTTCCACCTTTGGTACATTTTTTGTCCATTTCCGGATGACGGTGAAGATAGTCTTTCAGACTGTCTGCCACCAGTTCCCCTTGGGTGACGGTCGTGATGCCGTCGGGCATGTATTGCTGTATCTTGGGCAGCAGCAGCGGGAAGTGCGTGCAGCCTAGAATGACGGTATCTATCTGTGTGTCTTTGGCCAGCAGGTTGCCGATGTTCTTGCGTATGAAGTAGTCGGTACCCTCACCTTGTGCCTCGTTGTTTTCTACGAGGGATACCCATAGAGGGCAGGCTTCACCGCTCACTTTGATGTCGGGGAAGAGTTTATGCACTTCCAGCGGATAGGATTCAGACTTGATGGTTCCTGCTGTGGCAAGCACTCCCACATGGCGGCTTTGGGTTATGTTCCCTATGCATTCTACGGTTGGGCGGATTACTCCCAACACACGACGCATTGGGTCGAGGCGGGGCAAATCATTCATTTGTATGTTGCGCAGGGCTTTTGCCGAAGCTGTATTGCATGCCAGGATGACGAGATGGCATCCCATCTCGAACAGTTTGGTGACTGCCTGCAAGGTGAACTCATAGACAATCTCGAATGAGCGGGTCCCGTAAGGCGCACGTGCGTTGTCGCCCAGGTAAATGTAGTCATATTGGGGAAGGGCTTCCCGTATCTTGCTTAGGATGGTCAGTCCGCCATATCCGGAATCGAATATTCCGATGGGACCGGCTGCAGAAGGTAATGTCTGTTTCATGCGTTCTAAAGGCTAAGTACCATGCTAAGATAATTCAAATTTCTCAGTAATGTATAAAAAATAAGCGCGGATAAAACTATCCGCGCTTGCTTTATCATAAATAATTCTATTATTTAATGCCCAATTGCGTTTTGACTTTGGCAGTTACATCAACGCTCTGTGCTCCTACGAATGGTATCGGGGTACGGGCTAAGTCGAAAATGTAGACAACACCTTCAGTTTTGCCGACAGCTTGGATGGCTTCGTCCAGTTTCTTATAGATGGGAGCCATAGCATCTTGCTGTGCTTTCTGCATACTTTGATAAGCTTCTTGTTGGAACTGTTCCTGACGTTGAGCCATATCCTGCAGCTCTTTCTGACGTCTTTCTGCAATGTTTTTCGGCAGAGAGTCGGCTTGTGCCAGGAATTCTTGGTACTTCTTTTGGAATTCTTCGTTGGTACGCTGCATTTCATCCTGGTATTTTTTAGACATGGCGTCCAAGTCAGCTTGGGCTTTGGAAAATTCAGGCATAACAGCGATTACATCTTGAGAATTCATGTGAGCGAATTTAGCTTGCGCCATAGCTCCCAGCGGGAGGGCGAACATAACTACGAGTAGTGCGATTTTTTTAAGCATAATGTTTATTATTTATTTGAATGATTATTCGTCGGGGGCAAATATAGCGCAAACTGAACGCAATACAAAATAAGCAAGCTTATTTTTAATCTTGAATGCAGTCTATATTCTGAAACAAATGTATGAAATTAATTTGAATATCCCAGTTTTGCAAGTACTTCATTGCTGACGTCAATACTTGGCGAGGCAAAAATGATACTTGATGCGGAAGCACGGTCTACAACTACCGCATATCCGTTCTGTGTAGCAATTTCCTTTACAGCATTGTATATTTCATCTTGAATGGGTTGCATCAGACTTTCACGTTTTTTATACAGTTCGCCTTCCGGACCGAAGTATTTGCGGCGTAGCTCGGCTGCCGATTTCTCTTTAGCGACAATCTCTTCTTCCTTTTTGCCTCTTTGTGTTTCAGAAAGGGAAGCAATCTGAGACTGATAGTTCTTGTACAGAGTCTTGGCTTCTTCGGAAATCTTTTCGACTTCACTCTGCCATTGTCTGGAGGCTTGTTCCAGTTGTTCATTGGCACGTTCGTAAGCAGGAATATTTTTCAGGATATATTCCATGTCAATCAAGGCGAACTTCTGTGCACCGGCTGTTATACTTACTGCAAACAGCGTAAAAAGGATCAATAAACTCTTCTTCATAACGATATTTATTTAATTGACGATGGATAATTGTCTATCGTCCATTGCTTAGAATTCTTGTCCCAGGATGAAGTGGAACTGGCTACCGCCATATTGCGAGGAACCCATTATTTTGTCGAAACCGTAAGCCCAGTCAATCCCCATCATACCAATCATCGGGAGGAAGATACGGCCACCGACACCGGCTGAACGTTTCAACTCGAACGGGTTGAACTTGTTGACATCATGCCATGCATTACCGGCTTCCACAAACGTTAACGCATAAATACTGGTACTTGTTTCGAGCATCAAAGGATATCTTAATTCCAGTCCGAGACGTGTATAGGCATAACCTTCAGAACCGTATGGAGTCAATGAACTGTTCTCATAACCACGAAGTGCGATACTTTCTGTAGCATAGCTGGAGTAGCCGGTCATACCGTCACCACCCACGTCAAACGTTTCGAACGGAGACTTTTTGTATTTATTGTAATGTCCCAGCAAACCGAATTCTACACGTCCCATCAATACCGGAGTACGTTTAACGGTAATCGGATCCATTAACGGGATATAGATTTTGGATTTGAATTTCCACTTGTGGTATTCAATCCACTTGTGCATCTTGTTCATGTCTTCCTGGCTGCTGGTGCTGTACTTGCTGTAATCGGTACCGTCGAACAGAGAGAAAGGCGGTGTGATTTGTGCAGACAACGAGAACTCGGAACCTTGGCGCGGATAAATCGGGTTGTCGATAGAGCTACGGGACAAGGTCAAGTTGAGGCTGAGGTTATTACACTTACCGTTGGTAACCGGGAAGTACTGCCAGTCACTCAGAACATAGCGTTGGTAAGACAACTCGGCTGTGAATTGGAAATAGTCATCCGGCCACTTCAAGCGCTTACCGAACATCACTGCAAGACCATACATCTGGATAGATTTGTCCGGGTCGTAATAGTTCTCGTAGTTGTTGTAATTGCCGTAGTTGTACATACCGTAGCCATACATACCACTATAATAGCTGTTGTAATAGCTGTTCATGTAGGCCGAATTGTAATAACGGCTACTGATGTCGGTCTGGCGGGAATAGAAAGCCGATACGGAGAATGCATTCGGGCGTTTACCGCCAAACCACGGGTCGTAGAATGAAACGCTGTATGACTGATAGTATTTGGCATTGGTCTGGCCGCTGATAGTCAGTGTCTGACCGTCACCTTGCGGGAGGATACCGCGGTAGTTCTCACCCGGATGCAGCAGGTTGGACAGAGAGAAGTTGGTGAACTTCAGACTTAACTTACCGATAATACCCGTCTGTCCCCAACCGGCGGAGAACTCTACCTGGTCGTTGGCTTTGGATACAAGGTCTTAGCCGATGTCTACCGTGCCGTCTTCCGGTCTCGGCTGGATGTCGGGTTGGATTTGTTCGGGGTCGAAGTGTCCCATCTGCTGGATTTCACGCATGGAACGCATCAGGTCTTCACGGCTGAAAAGCTGTCCCGGACGGGTACGGAGCTCACGGCGGACTACGTTTTCATACAAACGGTCGTTACCGTTGATGCTGACTTTATTGATAGTAGCCTGACGGCCTTCGAAGATACGCATTTCCAGGTCGATGGAGTCACCTACGATATTTACTTCCACGGGGTCGAGCGAGTAGAAGAGGTAACCGTTGTTGTAGTAGAGGTTGCCGATAGCGTCTTCATCTGTACTGGTACGTTCTTCCAGCAGCTTCTGATTGTAGACGTCGCCCTTCTTCATACGGAGCAGGAAATTCAGTTGCTCGGAAGGATAGAGGGTGTTACCTACCCACGTTACATTGCGCAAGTAGTATTTCTGTCCTTCTTCGATTTCCATGAAGATATCCACCGTACGGTCGTCATAAGACTTGATGCTGTCTTTTACAATCATGGCATCACGATAACCCAATTCGTTGTATTTGTCTATAATCAGTTGCTTGTCGGCTTCAAAATTTTCTTCGACGAACTTTTTGGTACGGAAAAGGTTGAGCAGTTTGCCTTTTTCATTCGTTTTCTTCATCACACGTTTCAGCTTCTTGGTTGTGATGGCCTGATTACCGGTGATTGTAATCTGATGTACCTTTACTTTCTCCTTTTTGTCGATATTGATATCTACCAGGACTTGGTTCTCGTTGTTGGGATCATCCTTTTGCGTGATGATGATGTCGGCATTCTTGAAACCCTTATCGTCAAAGTAGCGCTTAATCAACGTCTTGGCGCGGTCTATCAGGTTGGGGGTAATCTGGTTTCCTTTAATCAGACCTACCCGGGCTTCCAAATCTTCACGTGCCGACTTCTATACACCGTGATAGCGAATATCGGAAACGCGGGGGCGCATCGTCAGGTGGATTGTAAGCCAAATCCGGTCGCCCTCGATTTTATCCGCAGTAACTTGCACGTCGGAGAACAATCCGTGACGCCAGTAGCGTTTGCAGGCTTGCGTTATTTCATCGCCGGGCACGGTAATTGTCTGGCCTTTTGATAATCCGGATAAACCGATGATTACATAGTCTTCATAATTCTTGGCTCCAACTACCTTAATATCCGCTATTTCATATTTCTTGGGTGTTCCCGAATAAAGAATAACCGGTTTTTCGGTTTCATCGGTATTGCTGGTGTCCTGTGCCGAGCTGGTCAGTACACAGCTAAAGAGGCAGATAAACGTTACGAGTATGGAGGAAATACGATAGTACATTTTTTTATTTACTATATTTACGATTTACTATTTACAATTTGTGTTTGTCCGGTCAGCGGATTTGTTCGCTGGTTTTTCCGAACCTGCGTTCACGCTTCTGATAGTCGTGGAAGGCTTTGTGAAGTTCCGCTTCACGGAAGTCAGGCCAGTAGGTGTCGCAGAAATAAAGTTCCGAGTAGGCACATTGCCAGAGCAGGTAGTTGCTCAAGCGGATTTCTCCGCCCGTACGTATCAATAAATCCGGATCGGGCTTGAAGTCGGTGGCTAGATATTGGGACAACAGGGTGCTGTCAATCTGTTCGGGAGTCAGTTCGCCTTTTTGCACTAAGGCTGCAAGGCGGCGGGCGGCTTCCGTTATTTCCCAGCGGGACGAGTAGCTGATTGCCAGTACCAGAGACATCCCAGTATTATTTGCGGTATGTGCTATACAGGTTTCCAAACGTTCCCGCACATTGTCGGGCAGCTTGGTCAGATCTCCGATAACCCGGAAACTGATGTTGTTTTTCATGAATGTTTCCTCTTCGATAGAGTCGAACAGAAGCGCCATCAATGCAGCGACTTCATTAGAGGGGCGATTCCAGTTTTCGGTGGAGAACGTATATAAAGTCAGATA
>ENA-ORHU01000191-ORHU01000191.1-human-gut-metagenome-genome-assembly--contig:-NODE-191-length-16045-cov-6.60844_pt1 | contig 16045 bp, 16 predicted proteins | sample MGYA00243022_ERZ508730 | MGnify/ENA primary metagenome ERZ508730 (study PRJEB26277, sample SAMN04329827) | human gut metagenome | biome: human-associated habitat | host: Homo sapiens | place: USA...
GTTTTTTGCTCTTGCTGAATCGACTCCTATCACCACACGGTCCGGACTCAAGAATTCCTTTATGGCAGCTGCTTCCTGCAGAAATTCCGGATTACTTGCCACATCAAAAGGAATATCAATTCCTCGTTTGTCCAACTCCTCACGGATAGCCGCCTTTACTTTTTCAGCTGTGCCTACGGGAACTGTAGACTTGGTTACCAATACCAAATATTTGTTCATATTCCGGCCTACGGTACGTGCCACCTCCAACACATATTTCAAATCGGCACTGCCATCTTCATCAGGAGGAGTTCCAACAGCACTGAACACAATATCCACCTTGTCAAGGCAAGTCGTTATGTCTGTAGTAAAACGCAAACGTCCCTCCTTGTTATTACGAAATACCATTTCATCCAGCCCGGGTTCATAAATAGGAATGTTCCCTTCCAATAAGGAATTTATTTTTTCCTCATTCACATCCACACAAGTTACGTTCACCCCCATTTCGGCAAAACAAGTGCCGGAAACCAAACCGACATACCCTGTTCCCACAACTGCTATATCCATATCGTTTGCTTTATTTCAAAGGATTCTTCTCTGATTTGTACCACTCTATAAAACGTCCGATCCCTTCATGTAACGAAATTTTTGGTTTATATCCCACTTCCTGTTCCAGACGCGACGTATCCGCATAGGTCTGATACACGTCTCCCTGCTGCATGGGGAGATACACTTTCCGCGCTTCCCTGCCCAACGCCTGTTCCATCTCACCGATGAAATCCATCAGTTGCACCGGATGCCCGCAACCGATGTTATAAATCCTATAAGCCACTCCATCGGGAGTATCCGCCGGTACAGGAAGATGATCTATCACACGCACCGTTCCTTCCACAATGTCGTCGATATAAGTAAAGTCACGGCTCAACTGTCCGTTATTGAATACCTTTATAGGTTCACCGGCGGAGATGGACTTGGCAAAAAGCATCGGAGCCATGTCCGGACGTCCCCAGGGGCCGTATACCGTAAAATACCGCAGGCCGGAAACAGCAAACCCGTACAGCTTGCCGTAGGCATGCGCCATCAGTTCGTTTGACTTCTTGCTGGCCGCATAAAGGCTGACAGGAGTATCCACCTTGTCGTCCTCACTAAACGGAACTTTTGTGTTCATACCATAGACCGAGCTGGACGAGGCAAATATCAAATGTTTCACCCGGTTATGTCTGCAAGCCTCCAGGACATTCAAAAATCCGTCCAGGTTACTTTCCAGATAAGCGTAAGGATTGCTAATGGAATAGCGTACCCCGGCCTGTGCTGCCAGGTTCATCACCTTGTCAAACTTCTCCTGTTCAAACAGTTTGAACAATCCCTGTTTGTCCTCTATGCCCAAACGGATAAACTTATAGTTGGGAAACAGGGTACTCTGAAAAGTCGCGCCATAGTCGCAATCCGCTTCGCTGACGGGTAATCCGCATTCCTGAAGACGGCCGTATTTCAGACGGACATCGTAATAATCATTGATACAGTCCAAGCCTACCACTTCATCTCCACAGCTGGCAAGGGTATAAGAAAGTTTGGAACCGATAAAACCTGCGGCTCCTGTCACCAATATTTTCATAAGATTATCGAGTTTTTATTTAAGATGGTCTTTAAAGATCAAACCGCCTGAAAAATATTTGCATCGGTTCAGCTCTACAACGGCGTTGATGTAGTCTTTCCAGAAAGAGTATTCCATGCCTAGATTCATCTGGTATTTGGAACCGTGAGGATTAAATGTCAGATCCTGTTTTACATCGGTTTAGCCCGGTACAATTTCCACCATCAGATTGGACCCATTGGCAATTTTATTGAGCAAAGAAGTGTTTGGCAAGCCTAACTTAAAATTAGCACCTATGGCAGGATCATTCAAGGTATTGTCAAAACGGTTACTATAAATCCAACTGGCATGAACTCCCAGTGTACCTGCCTTATCAAACTGGAAGTGCTTGGAGACGGCGATGTAATAACGGTTCAAAAATCCATTTCCGTAGTTCAACTCTGACGGCTTCGATAATGAGCCGCCACTCCATGAATCACCGATGACATCATTTGCTCCCACTAAGATCTGTGGTGTCCACGCTTTCCACCACCCCTCTTTCCAGACCCGCAGCCGGAAATGGAAGGAACGGTCCTGATTGACAAACTTGCCGTAAGTTGACGGGACCCAATAACCTGATCGATTACCATAGTCGGTGGGGACCGCCTTGTGCCCCATACACAGATAGCCGACCTCCAGCCAAGGAAAAAGAGTGATGTTAATATAATAGTTCCAAGTATCATACCACCATCGAGGAACTGTAGCATGACTATTCAACCAGTTTCCACCCAGCATGAAAGTCTTATCACGCTGCATATCGGCAGTGGGCATATTCATTAGACCGGTGGTGCCGTAGTTTGTTTGAGCATTCCCTTTTTCTGCAAAGTAAATGACAGACAGAAGAAGCAGTAAGAGTTTTTTCATTTCAAATACTGGTTATCATTATCTTTAAACCAGTCGGATATGGCTTCTTCAAAAGTATAATGAAATATATAACCAGAAGCAGCAAGTTTCTTTCCACATATATTAGTGGAAACCATTAGTTTTTTAACACGTGCCGGACAAATTCCCATCGGTGCGCCCAAACAACCAATTACAGATGCCGCTGACATCAATACCCATGCAGGAATCAGAGGGACAGAACGCTTCATCCCTGTTACTTTTTTCATTGTTTCCACAATCTGTTCAATAGTATAAGCAGGTTCAAAAGTACAGTTGTACAGTTCTACTCCCTCTTCGTGATGCTCCAACCGATACAACATAAAACGCACCAATTCTTTCACATAAATGCAAGCTTTTACTGTATCTTTTCTACCCGGATACATAAATTTATGTCCCCGTATGCCCCAATATAGACGAGTAAAGTTACCATTCTCTCCCTTGCCGAATACAACACCGGGACGGACAATCGTCAATTGTCTCTCTTGTTGGCTCTTTGCCTGCCAAATTGTATGAATCTTTTCCGCTACCAATTTTGATATTCCATAAGGAGTATTAGGAGTGGGAAGGGTTGTTTCCTTTTTCAAATCCTCGGCTGCACCATAAGGGGCAATAGAACTTGTAAAAACAATCTTCCTAATACCATGCTTTTCTGCAAAAGCCGTCACATTTTCAGCACCAAGGATATTCGTCTCAAAATAGGCATGATCAGGATGTCCAGGAGTACGATGTACTGCCGCAAAATTAAAAATGATATCATCTACCGTAATTACTACATCCTTCAAATCAATAGGCTTTCTTACATCACAATTTATGTAAGTAGCCTTACCATCCTGACAGTTCTCCACAATATCCAGATTATAAATATTACAGTCAGGATACACCTCTTTAAGAAGATTAATCAAATGGGTTCCGATAAAACCGGAACCCCCTGTTACAATATAGTTCATTTTGAAAATATTTTAGCTATGATTCTTTATAGCATTACAACTTTTATAGATTTCATCATATTTCTGCGCCATCAAATCAATATTATAATCTTCTTCGATATCATTTGATGCATGTTCAGCAAGAAGGACACCTTCAACCTTTCCATCAGCAATACTGCGTATCAAATCTGCATACTCATTAGCAGAATGACAAATCAGTCCATTTATGCCGTTCTTTATCACATCACGATTCCCTATTACATCGCTCACCAAACAAATTTTCTTTAGATACATCGCTTCAAGCAGTGATATGGGTAATCCTTCCCACAATGACGGTAAAATGAAAAAATCCACATCTTTTATAATATTCAGTGCTTCTTCCCTTTTTATCCATCCGGTTACACAAATATTAGGAGAAGTCAGTTCACTCTCCAACTCACCCTCGCCTATCCAAATGAATTGTGCTTCAGGAAGCAGTCGGGCTATTTCATTAAAAAGTTTGGGATTTTTCTGATAGAGAATCCGTCCACTGGTACATATTTTTATCGGATGCTGAATTTTGCTAATAGAACGGACAAAAGATTTTAAGTTTTTAGTATTAATTCCATTGTTTACATAAGTTGAACGCTTAGACAACTTCATCGCTTCTTTATATTCTCCCTCACTACAAGCAATCGTCACAGCCGACCTTTTAGCCGAAAGATATTCTATTAACCAAAATAGAAATCGTTTGAATTTTGTGCCATTTCTCATTAAAAAAGAATAACCGTGAGGCGTATAAAAAGCTGAAAGTTTTTTACAAGGCAAGGCCCATCTGCCAACAAAGCCTGACGCCGATGAATGAAAATGTACAATATCAGGATCTATTTTTATATACCACCTGCGGACATCGCGATAAGCCTTAAAATTAAACACTGTGCCAATTGCACCTTTAAAAGAATCAATTTTTATAAGATGTACTCGTTTATCGAATAAATTACTAACATTATCAGGTGTTAATGGGCGTACTCCGTAAAGTATATATACTTCATATTCTTCAACTTGCTGCCTGGTTAGATCCACAAGGAAACTTAGGACACCTGTCGCAAAAGGTTCCGCCACATGCATGATTTTTTTCATAATATTAGTAATAAAAGAATTAGAATTGTGATTTATACTACATCAATATCTATTGTTTCAAAATCACAACAACCAGCTATCGCCGCATAATAAGAGAAAGTTGTATAATATAGTTCTTTCGATACAATTCTAAAAACTTTCTTACTTCTGCTTATCATATAAAAATCAATAAATGTCTTTAGAATTGTATCTTTATCAGAATGAAAAGACACATGATTTACATTCCCATCCAATACGGAGAATCCATTTTCTTTTACAATAGAAAGGAAACGATTACTATCAGAAAAAATTAATAAAGGTAGCACGCTCTCTTCTTTTATCTTTTGAAGACACCTTAAACATTTTTCTATCAGCAATTTTTGATTTTCAGAAGTTAATGAATTATAATATCCATCCTCAAAATGCTCTAATGCATTCACAAATCTAAGATGTACTGAAACATACGATAGAGAAGGAAAAGATACATACTTTTCAATATTATCAAGCAAGAATCTTTTAGGTTTGAATAGTTCATGAAAGCAATCAGCCCAAATCTTTTGCCAGTTCTCTTTTTGATTATATTCTAAGATATTTTTACCAGTATAATAATAACAAATATATTGCTTAACAGATGGATTTAAATGAGGTATTTTAGCCATACCATTATATGCGTACATTTTAGAGGAGGGATACAAGAAAGAAATGTCGCTTATCTCCCCGATCCAATTCACTTTATTACAGTCCAGATAATCTGATAATTTAAAAGGTTCTTCAAATACAAGTTTAAATTGGAAACCGTTAATTTTAGCAATATAATATATGCAAGTTATAACCTTGAGTCGATCGGTCAACCCTGGATGTTCTAATTTAGGGTCTATAACAAAATATAGCACCCTTTCTTCTTTATCGCAAGTTTTACATTTCCCAATTTTAAAATATCTAAAATAGAAAAATAGATTTTTCAATCCATATCGAACACTATTCACTGAAGATTGGCAATACTTTGAATAGAACAACGATTTCCTAAAATAGGCCTTTATCAATTTTATCATAACGTACTAAATTAGTATCCAACTAGTTGGACATAAATCTATTAATATAATGAACCCATTCTTTTGATATTTTGTCAACATTCAATTGAGAATATATCTTCGTTGCCTCCATCCCCAAACTTAATGCAAACTCTTCGTCTTCTATAATTCTTTTCATTGCATTAAATAATTGTTCTCTATCATCTAAATCTATAAGAAGACCATTAGCACCATCATTTATTAAATCAGTAGAACCAGAGACCTTGGTAGAAATACATGGCAATCCTAAGCACATAGCCTCTATAAGAGCATTTGACATACCTTCAAAATTAGAAGACAATACAAACATTGAAGCTTTTTTCATTTCATCTAAAACATTAGTTCTGTTGCCTGGCAATAAGATAAATTTCTGTAAAGAGAACCTTGAAATATAATTTTCCAATTCTTTACGAGCAGCTCCTTCGCCATAAATGACTAGACAATAATCCGGATATAAATTATGCAATTTAGCAAATGAATCAATTAGCAGTTTATGATTTTTTTGTTTCTCCAATCTTCCTACTGATATTATTATTTTCAATTTGTTTGTTCTCACTGCACTTCCTATATGATCAGGTTCCATAAAAACAGGATTATATATAACATCCGTCTTTTTATATTTACTTCCTGTAAAATATTTTCGATTATTATTTGTCTGTTCCAAAATACCAGACGCTCTATTATACAAGAAATCCCTAATTTTAATCATCGCCCATCCACCTTTCAATTGCCTGGGGTCATTTCTCTCAGCAACGACTTTGGGACCCTTCAGGCCTATAGTTGAAAGAATGACTTGCACACTGGATTTCGCCAAAAAAGATAATATCACATCAGGGATATTCCTTTTAATATATTTTCTAAACCAAAAGCATTTTTGAATTGTGTTTTTACTGGAACATTCCCTTTCAATACTAATTATTTGTACTCTAGTATCAAAATCATAAAAAACAGGTGTTTCTTTCCAGGTAAATATTTTCACATTTTCATATTTATCTGCAAAATGAGAAGATAAAACAGACAGTACTCTTTCAGCCCCACCACAACTGAGACTTACACAAGAAATATACAATGATGATTCCATTAAATACTAATTAGCAGTTCATTTATAAGTTTATTAAGATCATCCTTTTGTCGTTTGGGTTTTTACTCATAACGGTTAAGTGATCTTTTCCTATATTCTGCATAAATTGCCACATCTTCCAGTTCTATTATACGCATAGCTATTTCAGCACTCGAATAAGGGTTTGAATATAAAACTGAATCCCCACAAATTTCTGACACAGCAGAAAATGAGGAAGCAACAACAGGAGTACCATACTTCATTGCTTCCAAGGGCGGATAGCCAAATCCTTCATTTAAGGTGGGATAAATTAACGCATAAGCGCCACAAAGCAGAGATTCTAATTGAAGTCTATCTACATAGTCCATAATTTGAAATCTGTCTTTATGCCGAATTCTTTTTATCAAATAATTATTTTCGTGTAGCCCCACAACTATAACTTTGCCAGCAATATTCCTATTCTTTTCAAAAAGAGTATCGAAAGCTAACATTGCCCTATAGGCATTCTTAAGCCATCGATCTGCTGATAATATCAAATAGTATTTTTCCGTCATATATGATTTCACTTCTTTATATTCAATACCTGTCGTAGAAGGGCTATAATATACAAGAATCTTGTCTTTGCACACTGACGGATAATAATAACAAATAGAACTTTTACTATGATTAGACACTGTCACAACACGAACATTCTTATTTTCAATCAAAAATTTATATTCATCCAAATAATGATTGGTTAACAAATTATACACAAATGTCCTCTTTAGTAATGTCTTTAAAAAGGATTTAATGCCACTAGAATAATAAAATTCATATTTATCCTTATTCATTTCCAATTTTCGTAAGCCGTGAATTGTAATATAGATAAGAATATTTCTATTCAATAGCTTTTTATATTCTTCTCTATACAAAGGAGAGTATATCAAACTTATATCATTTGTTATAATATTCTCCAATTCATATTGACTGGCATCCACAGTATTCACTCCATAAGTTTCTATTGTAGCAACTACAGAAGGTTCTATAAAATGAGATTTATCATAATATGCAATCACCACTTCAGAGGCTCTTTTACATAATTCTTTAAACACGATATACCCATAAACACCACCACCATGAAATTTTATATGTCCTATTGGTTGGCAAACACTCAAATCAAATAATATTTTCCTCATTAAGCAGTCATTATCATTTTACAAAATATGTTTTATACGGAAGAGTTCTTTGGCTATTAGAATCTCCGTAATCAGATAAAGGAGTCATCACAAATTTCTGAAAATACACAAAAAAGAGAATAACAGTAATTGTATATCCTAATTTCCGCAATCGAGCATGGCCAATATTCAATAAAGTAATAGGGAAGAGTACTATAAGAGTAATATAAAAGAACATTGATACTCGCGTCAGAACAGTATAGTATGTTGCAAAAGCCTGTATACAACTCGCCATTATCAAGCAATGTATAAATAGTTGCAATTCCTTTGTCATCTTCCTTCTATTTATGATATAAAATCCTAATGACATTGCTGACAATAAAAAGAATAAAGAATAACCACCGGTATAACTATCACCAGTATCTAAATAGGATCCACTATCATAAACAAATGCAAGTACAGAAATAAAGCTCACATAAGTAGAGGCCTGAGATATGAGGAAGCTAATAGAAATACAGATTAATATATACCTTACAGAAATCTGCTTTGCAAAAAGAGGATACAATAATATAAAAGGGAAAAAGGTTTGATGTATTTCCAAAGCAATCACATAACAAATAAAAAATTTTATAAAATTTCTATTGATAATATATTTCATCATATAAAGACCGACACCTAATGCAATACTAGAACGCACACTATTAAAAGTATTCGTATAAAAAGCCATTGTAACATAAATATAAATACTTAACCATGGAATTGGAGAATATTTTTTTATAAAATCAGCAACGAAAATAAGACTAAATATGCTTGTTACAAACAAGAAAGATTGTCTACTTGAATCAATAGTATAGGCAATCTTACATAAGATTGCAAAAACATAACCATACTTTGTTCTAAAAGTGAACAAATCTTCCCAACTTTGTTTTCCAAACGATTCATAACTGGGGAGATAATGATTCAAATCACCACCAACACTAGGAGCCCTTATTCCTGAAACAAGGATAAAAAATAAAAATAAAACAAAGATATAAGTACTCTTAGCATTCTTAAGATGTGCTGAATAAGTATATAAATAAACCCAAAACACAAATGACAATACGATGTAGTAAAAATACATTTGTAAAACCTACAGTTAATTCATCTAGTAAAAACCTTATCAACGACTCTACGTAAGGCTTCTATAAAACCTTTCCCATATTTCAAATCAGGTTCCATATAATTACCTTCTCCCCACTCATTCCATGATTTTATAAAAACAAAATCTTTATTATTAATTTTGGAAAAATTAAGTACCATTTCTGCATGTTTTTCAAATAAATCTGGATTTGCATTTATCAGTATACTTCCAGCTTTTCCGCTACGTGGAGTATGATCCCAATTCGGTATTAATGATGGGTAAATTCCGTCCTGTGCATCTTCATCCGACAAAAAATAGGGATAAACATCTTTATATTGACGAGAACGTGGTATACCAATAAATATATTTATCAACTTTCTCTTTATCTTTTTAATAACACCTAAGTTATGATTCATACCTTCCCACAATCTCATTGTATTAATAGCTTTAAATCCACATTCACGAAGGAGATCATAAGTTTCTTGATTCAAATTATTTCTTAGTTGACAAATAAAATAAACGCCATTAAAACCATTTTGTTTTGCAAGCTCATTCCACAATGAAATAAAATGCCTAATATCTGCATAATCAAGAGGGTTATATACCATAAACAGCGGAGAATTGCCAACCTTAATATACCGAGGATCTTTAAACGCCGGAAGTACATAATTAAAATGATTTATAATATCGTCATCCCCTGGATATAATTGTTCAATAAGTATTTTTTTCTCAATACTTCCATCCTTATTCCAAAATTTAGAATGCCAAGATTCATTAGCCCAACACAAACAGAAAGGGAAATTGGGTTTTTCACTTTTAAGGACTTCGGCAAATGGTAATTCCAATTCTTTTCTTCCATTACCAAACCAATAATGATAATAACAAAAGCCATAGATTCCCGCTTCCTTTGCAAGTGAAGCTTGCAATTCTCTAACTTCAGGCACTCTTAAATCATAATAGCCTAAATCAGCGGGAACTTTAGGTTGATAATGACCAATAAATAACGGCTTCGCTTTTCCAACATTCGTCCATTCCGTAAATCCCTTTCCCCACCATTTATCATTATCCAAAGTCGGATGATATTGTGGCAAATAAAATGCTATTAATTTTGGTTTTGACATCTCTATTACACTATTTATATTGTTATTCATTACCCACTCATTCAATTTTCCTCCAGTTCATCCTTCTTCTCTCGCACATACTCCCACATCTCTGCCACCACGTCCACTTGGTACATCATGGGGCATCACCGCATTAGTTCCGATAATCCCCCCGTCTCCAATGGCAATTCCGGAGGTGATACGTGCACTCTCATCAATCCAAACATTATTACCAATCAAGTGCTCATTTTTAGAAAAAAGATACCAATATTTGAGTACATACTTATCAATGATCTTTAGTGGTCAAAAAAACGTTCTATCAATTATTTAAAAACTATCCGCAGATACCTTTATAAAATATTCTTACTTTTGTGATAATTTTGACACCACACCAAAAAAAAGAGTTATGTACGCCATATATGCTTTTTACTAATGAATAAGTCTTAGCTGAAATCTTTTTTTTCTGCCATAAAGAAGAAAAATAACATATACGTCTAAATCTACTAGAGCTCGGAAATTGTTCCTCGAAACACAATAACCTATTAAACTTTGTCCCTAAATGCCAAGATGTTTTTGCCCACCAATAAATAAAAGTATCAGTATCATAAAATTGTCCAGACTGCGCTATGACTATTTTAGATGAATGAACATACAAGTTTTTATTCAATAAGTAATATTGAAATATCAAAGGCATATTAACATAAGAGTCAGGAATATAATTATAAGCCTCTCGCAATAAAGATAAGGCATCATTAGTTTTAAATATACTACATGGCCAAAAACTAGCAAATGTAAAAAAACTAAATCCTAATCGTATTAATTCCTTAGGTGAATATAATCCTGCTTTATCTATCCATTTTCTATTTTCATGTCCACCGACAAAAAATAAATCAGCTTTCTCTTCCTCAATCAGTTCTAATAATTGCGGCAAAGAAGAGAAGTCAAAAATATCATCATCGCAAAGTATCCATGTATAAATAGATGTACTATTCTCTAAGGCTCTTAAATAATTAGCAGAAGCACCAATATTATATGGATTAGTAATAATTAACAATGCTGGAAATTTCTCTTTATATTTTTCGTATACAGACAATGTTCCATCTGTAGATGCATTATTCATTATTGTTATCTTTAAATCCTTCAATGATGAATTTGAAAGCATTTGAAGGGTTCGTTCCAATTTTGACTCACGATTATACGTCAAAATAAAAATTTCTAACTTATTGACAATCATATCTTCATATTTTTTAATTCCAATTTTCTGAATTTTGTAAAGATCTTCTCTCCCCAAATAATTTCAATAACATGAAGTAATAAGAAAGACAGAATTACAGAATGGATATTCGCTTTTAAGAATAGGCAAGTCAGCAAAATTAATGGGAATCCAAAATTTATAAATATAGACAAATAAAAAAAAGGTTCATCTTTGCTACAGCGACAATACATAGCTTGATTTAAAGTCCTCAGTGTCGCAGTAAATATAATAAATAAAGCTATTGTGTTTTGCCAAGAAAGCATTCTATTAAATAGTTGAAAATTTGGGAAAACACTCCAAAATATAAAAAAAACAACACTACCTAAAAATACTGTAATATACGACATGATGGTTGCTCTTTTATAAATTCTAAATGCCGCTAATATGTTATTAGAATTTCTTAATTCACCTATTATAGCAGCTTTAGTTCTTACAAATACCTGTCCTATATTCATTATTGAATTTATAATATTAACAGTCATGCTGTATTGCCCCGAAATGACAGGTCCTAAAATATGGAAAATAACAACAGTAGGTAATTGCCAATACAAATAGCCTGAGCTATATACAAAGCCAATCTTCAATTGCCATTTTAAAATACTTCTTATAAATTGTTTTGAAGGGAATCGAAATATATACTGATTAAAAAAATGCATATAAGGGATATAAAGCAAAACAATATTTATAATTATGCTAAATAGAGGGATTGCTATTGCACAAAAAAGTTTCCAATCAAGATATAAAAACAGAACAAAACTAAGATTTCCTATTATTTGAATAATCAATCGTATCCTATAAATTCTTTCAATATGTTGTATTCCCTCTACAAAAAAATTGATAGGATAAAAAAATAAATTGATTGAAAAGAGTACTATAAAAACAATCCAAGGAACCAACCAATATGATGATAAATCATCATTTACACCTCCCATAAGCAAAATACCAACAGGACAAATAATAAGCAAACACAGCACTCCTAGTCCCGAATACCATAAAAAGCCTAATTTCAATGTTTCCTCTATTTTAAATATTCCTTCTTTATCGCCAATAATTTTTCCTTCCACAAAAGACACTCTCCCCATCTCATGAGATATACCCTGAACTAAAGTATGAGAAAAACCGACCTCAAAAATTTGTTGCAAACCAGCTATAGAGAAAAAAAGATAATAATATCCTTGCAATTCAGGAGACAACTTTATACTTATTAAATATAGAGAAACTGGTGCAAAAACGATTCTCCAAACTGTACCTAACATTGAATAGACAACAGCTTTCTCTTGCCTAACAATTTTCTTTAAATATAATATTAACATTGCTCTATATTTAATCCGCTCATCAAACTTTGGTCACTCCATAAATACCCCCATTCTCCAAATCTACCAATTGTTTCAATTCCAATGGAAGAAAGATAGTCACGGACAATCTTACGGGCCTCATAGATATTATGGTCAAAAATTACATTAGCGTATGGCTCAAAACGGACATCCGTAAAAAGAATGTCTTCCTTCTTTATAATTTTTAAAGAAACAAGTTTTCCTACTGAACGTGCTAACAGTTCTTCCTGCGTATATTCACCACGGTTACAATACACTTCCATCTGAAGCGAGGAACAGCCTTCAGGAACATTATTGGGGGACTTCAAAGATGGTGAGTAGACACGAGCGGGAAGAATATCCTCATCATAAACATACCACCAAAGATAAGGAGGTATATTCTTTGTCTTCATTCCGACGGATATCTGATAACCACAAGTACAACGAAGTTGATTGGCTGCCGCCAATACGTACTCTGGTACATCTGTCAACATACTCATGATCATAGGCAATGGCAAACTACTAATCAACCGACTATAAGTATATTCTACACCATTTGCCGTACACAAAGTATTGGCTTGCGGCGAAATTTTTACTACTAACTGATTGTAACGGATATCTTTTCCTTCAGCTAAAACAGCAAGATACTGTTTATATCCTCCTCTTACGGGATAGCGCATTTCTTTTGAATAATAAGTAATAGGAGTATCAGATGATTGTGCACCTCGCAGCACTTCATCCAATGAAGGTTGGTAAAGACGCTTACCTACCCAACCCGTTTCAAGTTCCATTGCTTCAGTCATCCAGTATTTACGAGTGTATGCCATTGGAAAGTGCTCAGCAAAATAGTTACCGTATTGAATGCGTAACCATTGCTCATAATTATTAACGGCAACAGAATCAGCATCAGGCCTGTTACGAAAATCTTCTATAATTCGCTCCTTTTCCTTTTTAGGCAAAGGAAAAAGGTTGTTTTGTGCAGGATGCTTTATCCATAGGCCACGATAAAGATTAAACGGATTAGGTATATGGTGATAAACTTCAGGACTACCTGATGAAAATATTTTGTTCACTTCCTCATTCTTTGAAAAAGAAAAATGGACAAAACGGTCAAAACGAAAACCATCAATGGTAAAGTTTCCACAAAGTCCCCCATAAGTATCATCTTTTTCCAAAACGATAATGCATTGATTTTCTTTAGATAATTTGTATGCAGCTCCCAAACCTGCAATACCAGCACCCAAAACTATAATAGGATTAGTCATAATTTAAGAAATCTATTAAAAGAAAGCATCATGTCGCTATGACAATACATTATTGTCATCAACTTACCAATATCGCATCTCAAATCCATCGATTCATTCTTTCTATAGGGAAGAGCACCATAATGTATCTCTGAAATAGAATTCAGTTTCATTTTGTAGAACTCTATAATTGTTTTCAACGAAATACTATTTCCACTACTCACATTCACAATTTCACCCTCACACTTTTTATAATTCTTAAGTAGTCCATGAATATCCTCTGCAAAATCATCCACATAAATAAAGTCGCGTTTCTGTTCGCAAGGAGAAACATTCAGAGGCTCCCCTTTCCGAAGCTTGTCTATTACATAAGGAATAAACTTATTTTTATTTTGTCCCGGTCCGAACAGATTGCCCGGACGGACAACCATTGTCGGAAAGCCATAATTACGATGGAGCATCAAGGCTGTATTTGTTGTCAGTTGTTTTACCAAAGCATAAGGAGAATTGGGATATTCCCGGTTTTCTTCCTTGAATGGCGAACTTATTGAACCATATTCTTCTGAACTGCCGAACTGGATAAAGAGTTTCAATGAAGAGGTATCTTTAAAACGTTCATATAAGTTCAGGAGAACTTTCAGATTGGATGATATCAATTCATCAAACAAGGACAAATCACGCTCGGCGGTCACTATAGAGGCCAGATTGATGATGTAATCGGGAGCAATGATTTCCGATGGTATGTTATCTGCTACCAAGTCAAGTTGATATACATTTACAGAAGGATAATCTGCAAAAAAATCATGATCAATATACTTGTCAAAAATAGATATCTGATAATAAGGTGACAGACATCGTACCAGATTTTTTCCTATGAATCCACTACCACCTATAAGAAATATTTTTTCCATTATCCGATGAATTTATTGATTTCTTCCAGACACAATCCATACACATCTTCTTCTTTATAACGTTTGTACCAGTCTACAACCAGCTGTATACACTCGTCAATATTCATCCTAGGTTCCCAACCCAATTGAAATTTTGCCTTACTGATATCCAGCATCAGCAACTTTGCCTCATGCAAAGCATCCGGAGCAGAAAGGTCTTTCAATTCACCGCTTCCGTAATTCTCTATCACCATAGAGGCTACATCCCACACATTAGTGATGCTTTCAGCCTTCGGGCCGAAATTCCATCCTTCGCAATATTACACAGGGTCCTACCACATCTGTTGCGCAAGATGCATTTAGCCGCTAAGCGGTTCAAGCACATGTTGCCAGGGGCGGATTGCTTTAGGACTACGGATTTCTATTGGTTTGCCTGTCTCCAATGCCTTGATGCAATCGGGGATGATTCTATCCAAAGCCCAGTCGCCACCGCCTATCACATTTCCGGCTCTTACACTGGCAATGCTCTTGCCGTGTTTTTCATACGCTCCGGGATGAAAGAAGCTCCGACGCCAGGAGGCTATGGCTATTTCAGCCGCACCTTTACTACTGGAATAAGGATCGTATCCGCCCATCGGTTCGTTCTCCCGATATCCCCAGATCTGTTCCCTGTTCTCGTAGCATTTATCGGTGGTTATCATCACGCCCACTTTTACACTGTCTGTAAAACGGATAGCTTCAAGAATATGGATAGTCCCCATCACGTTGGTCTGATAGGTCTCTACAGGAATGTCATAACTCAGACGTACCAAAGGCTGGGCTGCCAGATGGAACACAATCTCGGGCTGATACTGCCGGAAGATTTCTTTGATACGTTCACCGGCACGGATGTCGGCACGGATATCTGCCTTTACTCTCTGCCCGATACCGGAAAGCACAAAGTTGTCACGCTCCGTAAAAGGGTCTTGAGCCACCCCGATACCTTCGGCACCCAGCTCGTACAGCCAGATGGAAAGCCAGCTACCCTTGAAACCGGTATGACCGGTGACAAGCACACGCTTCCCGCGATAGAAATCATGGAAAATGTCTATCATGTTGATTTTTATAAATAGAAATAGTAAAATGATTATTCTAATTTAGAACGTAAATCTTGGAAATAATCATGGAAAGTTGTCTGTATCTGATAAAAATCAGTTGTTCGTCTGGAAAGAATCATAGAAGCGAAATAAGAATCATCCTCCACATCTATCACTTCCGAGACAAACACCAGATCATCCAAGGAAGCATACTGTTTAAACAAGATTTTTCACTTCCGGTCACG
>ENA-ORHU01000193-ORHU01000193.1-human-gut-metagenome-genome-assembly--contig:-NODE-193-length-15969-cov-6.19882_pt1 | contig 15969 bp, 12 predicted proteins | sample MGYA00243022_ERZ508730 | MGnify/ENA primary metagenome ERZ508730 (study PRJEB26277, sample SAMN04329827) | human gut metagenome | biome: human-associated habitat | host: Homo sapiens | place: USA...
CATATTTCATTTCACCGCTGATGAGCGAGTAGCGGCCGTGCTACAGCATTGCACCTAGCGGGGTGTATTGGAAAGATAGGTCTCCGCCTCCTTCGAGCATCATATAATTGGAGCCGTCCGGTGTGATATCGACGTGTGCTTGGACGGCTTGGTCAATATGCATCGTCATGGCGATATCCATGCCATTGATGGACACCGGCTGGATGGTTTCGTTCGCTACTTCCGTAGTGTCATTAAAGTTGACGAAAGTTACCATGTCTCCCAAGCGGTCGTTCACGGTCAGAGGAGAATCTTTCATCACATACGTGAAATCTGTCTTCCCCAATATATTCATGTTGCCTCGCATCATGAGGGCGTCTATGGGACCACGGAGAGTAGCGTCGAAGTCTACATACATTTTGCCATATACCATAGCCCGTTTGGTGCGGGGGGCATTCAGTAATTCGTAGTTTCGGGCTTTCATTTTTAAATCGGTAGTCATACGCTCCAGAGTGGAAAAATCTTCGTTACCGTTGATGGTGAAAGGAGTTTTTCCTTTGGTGAAGATATCAAAGTCCTTAAACGTCATTTTACTGTTGACCATCTGCACCGGTTCGTTATCGAAGCGGAAGAGCGCAGATAGTTCGGGCATGAATATTGATACGGAATCGAGTGACAATTCGCCATTGAGCAGAGGCTTGGAAGGATCGCCTTTCATGGCAAGTGTTCCATCAATGTCACCGCCCAATTCTATCATGTTATCGGGTATGAATGGATTGATGACATTCAATGGGAAGTGTTCGAATGCAACATCTGCACTCAGGTTGCCTTTGCCGTCGGTTGTGGGCAGATAGATACCGCCGAGGTGAGCTATCTCTTTGTTGTTGTGACGAATATATCCGTCTACGTGGTGGTCTTTTTCATCACCGGGCAGGTATACACCGCTAAACTCCCAATTGCCGAGAGGGGTGCCTTCATATTTGAATTCATCGACTTTCAAGTCACTGCTTACCATCATGTAAGGACCGGATTCGATATAGTGCGCTTCTGCTCCAATCCATCCTTCCATATCAGGCATATACGGCAGAATACGACGGAATTCTTTCAGGTTGATTCGGGAGAGCTCAACTGTCATGTCCTGACTGGCAATGCTGTCTTCCCGATTGGTATAGAAGCTGAGACCCGTACCTTCATCATCGTGCAGATGGAGATTGGCATGGATGCGTCCGCGGTCTGTCAGGAAAATGTAATTGTCTTTGTTTACTGTAAAAGGACGATAAACTAATGTTGGATGTTCGGGGAAGAGACGCATGCGGATATCCCGTCGACGTAAATCGGCCTGAACTCCCATATAAATGCCTTGTTCCTTACGGGCATTCAGATATTGGATGATTAATTGTGCCTGATTGGTACCTATATTTCCTTCCAGACTGACATCGTAAGCTTCCTGGTCAGGCTTCGGTCCGTTGACAACTCCGCTTAGGAATTTGATGCCTTCCATGTCTTGTTGAATATCAAGATAGAGTGTATCCAATACAATACTGTCTGTACTCAGGCTATAAAGGAATGCTTCTCCGTTCAGACCTTCTGTCGGAGAGGAATCAATATCCATAAAAAGTTTCCGGTAAGAGATGCCCATCATGGACAGGTAATTGCAAACCGGATTGTCTTGTCCCGAAGTGACGCGGAAACACAGACCGGGTAAATATTGTTTCATTTCTTCCTGGTCAATATGTTTATGCTCCCATTGTTCGGAAAGTTTTTTCATCAGTGTTTCTGCCTGACGGGATAAGTGTGTGATGTGTCCGTCTCCTTCTAAAGAAAGGTCGAAATCACCGGCACGCAAATACATCCGGGTAGAATCACCGGCTGTGGTAAATCCCAATAAAAGGTCCTTGGGATGCGAAGTACGTTTAGGTGTGGTGATGGTGATATTGGCCATGGATGCATCCACAGAATATTTGTTTGCCATGTCTGTTGTGAGGTGGACTGTGATGTTTTGCGAGGTCTGCATACGTTCATTTATCAAGTGCAACGCCTGCCAGTCCATGCGGTCGATATCCAGTTTCAGTGTGGCTGCTGCATTATGCGGTTTCAGGCTTCCATCGAGATGCGCCCGTATATCCATTACTTTATTATTGATTAATAAAGCTGTATTGATGATATGTTTTTCGAGTCCGGCCGAGAGTTGGATGCCCGACAGGATATAATTGCCGTAATGGAAACGGTCAATGCTGCCCGAGGCATTGAAGGTGGTTCGGGGGGACATGAAGTCCAGTCCTTCTCCTTTGACCCCCAAACGTGCAGATACTGCAAAGAGTGAGTCTTGCGGCAAGCATCGGTGCAGGGTCAGATTGTTGCTGGCAACATCGGCTTCATAAGCTTCGCGTGAACGGTCCTACTTGGCATAGATCCGGGCGGCATGTTCCATTTTGAAATCATCTGCAATAGAGATACTGTCATTATAGACGGTAATGGGGATGGTGTCAATCACTGCCAATATACGAGCGTCCGGTTCTTTTAATAAAAGATCTGTACCCATTTTGGAACCCGACATGGTGAATTTACCTTCCAGACGCGTACCGTCAGGGATGGCAACTCCTTCGGCAAGAACGCTCAGGAAATCCATATTCTCCACTTCCGTTTCAAGTGTTATGTCTCCTCCGCGTTTCAGAGTATCGGTCAGATGGGTTAATTCACCTTTGGCAAAAAGCTCCAATGCACCGGGCAGTTCGGCACTCAGGGCAGTCAATTTGAGTTGGTTGAGATCACCATCCACTCCTGTACGGATGCGTAAGGGCTCGGCCGGATATTTCTGTACGAAATGTTCATTCATGTTGCCTATCAAGCGTACAATGTCTTGTTTGCCTATATCAGCCATTAATCGGGCAGACAACCGTCCTTCACTTTTCATTTCGAGTGCATCCCAGTCGATGGATGCATTTAATTCGAAGTCCGAATCGGAAGTGGCGAGACGCAAAGAAGGGATGCGGAGCGATTGCTTGTTGGAGAGCAGTCGTCCTTGGGTGGATTGAATCTCCAATCCCGAGCGTTCCTTTAAGACAAAGCGGTTAATGATGGCTTTCATGTCACGACCTTCATAATGAAGAGAATCGAGTTGCACGCCGATGCCGGTCAGTGCGATATGGGAAGGATCCAATCCTCTCAGAGCAATGCTGTCTGATGGAAGAGGAGACGGTGCTCCCGAGTCATAGTTTACTTGTCCGTTCTCTATTTTAAAACTTTGAAGGGAATAGGCGGATTTATGCAGGTCTATCAATCCGTTGCGTAAAGATGCTTTTGCCAGCGATGTGCTGAGCGCGAGACTGTCAAGCGGCATCTGTAAAGCGAAAGATACATTTTGCAAATCAATGTTCTGCAGGATTATTTTCCAATAGGTAGTGTCGGTCTTAGCAGTATCGGCAGCTGTGGTATCATTCAGGCAAAGAGACAAGTCGGTGTCTTTAAGCAGTACTTTGTTCACTATGGCTGTTTCGGGGTCGAGTGCCACACCGTGGCTGGATATGAACAATTCACCGAGGGTTCCTTGTAGCTGCATTCCGTTGATAAGGTCATTGGAATTGACAGTGGCTCCTTTTAAAGAGATACCGTCTACTTCCACTTGTTTTTTTAACAATGGCAACAACTGTACATTTACCTGAAGGCGTTTTACGCTGAGCAATGTATCGTTGTGTTGGGAAGATGCTTCCACGTCATTTACTACTAAATTGAGCGGAAAGGATAAGGATATTCTTCCCACTTTTATATTCATTCCGGTTGATTCAGAGGCATACGAAGCCGCTTTGTCCACCAAAAAGTTTTGTATGGGGGGCAAATAAATCAGTATACATAAGAGAATGAACAATATGAAAGGAGAAGCTACCGTCCATATTGTCCAGCGGATATATTTCTTTTTCATCGTGTGTTTTGTACAAACGTTTCTGCAAACTTAAACAATTTTATCGGCATATTAGTTGAATGTATCTGCCTTTTATCTTTTCTTCTTGATAATTTTATCTTTTCCTCCTTCTGCTATTGCACTTTATATTCACTTGGTGACATTCCGGTGTGGTGCTTAAAATATTTTCCGAAAAAGGAAGGATTTGGGAAATTCATGTAATAGGCTACTTCCTGAATAGACATGACCGAATATTTAAGTAATGCTTTTGCCTCCAGAATTACATATTCGTCAATCCACTCACCGGCTGTTTTCCCACTTACTTTTTTCACCACGGTAGAGAAGTGCTTCGGACTTAAAAACAACTGTTCGGCATAGAAGTCCACCCGTCTTTCTTTGCGATGATGTTCGGTTAGCAAATTAATGAATTGGTTGAATAGTATTTCTTCTCGTTTCATGGATTTAGGGTTGACAGACAAGAATTCCGGTTGTCTGCGATGCAGGATGGAACCTAATTTATAAAGATAGGCACCCATCAGCCGCCGTACAATCTCTGTACGGAAATTATCATTCCGGTCAATAGTCTCTTCTATTAATGTATAGAAAGCCTCCAACTCTTTTACCTCCTCATCCGTCAGGCTGAAAATAGGTTGTTCTTTTAATGAAATAAAGAAAGGCATGAAACTATTCAGGTTGATATACATCTCTTTTAGAAAATCGGATGAGATGAGGAACATTTGGGTTTGATGCATGCCCGGTTTGGGAATTGATTGAAGGATGTCGCCGGGAGCGCAAAGAATTAAATCGTTTTTAGTCGTGTTGTATTCACGCAGGTTGATGTTTATAGTTGCACTTCCTTGTTTTCGCACTGCGATGATAATACCGTCGAGACGAAGAGGATATTTGAATATAGAATTGACATCCGGAATATAATATTCTGTACTGTCCATTATAAAATCATTTCCTATGCCCTTCATTGCAGGGTTCAATTTGCGGATGAGGGCAATGGATATATTTCCAATTTCTTGTTCCATATCTCTTATTTTTGTTTCAAAAATATAAATCAATAATCACATGGCAATTCTTTTTGTCTCCTTTATATATTTTTTAATTGAATTTGGCGGAACGTCTGCCAATTGACTGTCAATAACCCGCTAATATTCTTAATTCTTTCTAAAACGGGAAGGGTGGCAAACTATTTGTGTATAATAACCTGTATATTTAACAACGAAATTATAAAGAACAAAACTATGTCAATGTATTGGATATTATTTATTGGAATTGCGATTATTAGTTATATCGTACAAGCTAGTTTACAGAGTAAGTTTAAGAAATACTCTAAAATGCCACTATCAAACGGCATGACCGGAAAAGAAGTAGCAGAGAAGATGTTGCATGACAACGGTATTTATGATGTCAGAGTGACAAGTACCCCGGGAATGTTGACCGACCATTATAATCCGGCTAACAAAACAGTGAATTTAAGTGAAGGTGTATATGGAAGCAATAGTGTGGCTGCTGCTGCCGTAGCTGCCCACGAGTGTGGACATGCTGTGCAGCATGCGCGTGCATACGCTCCGTTGAAAATGCGTTCTGCACTTGTTCCGGTGGTTCAGTTCTCATCTTCTATCATGACTTGGGTGTTGTTGGGAGGAATTCTGATGGTAAATACTTTTCCGCAGTTATTGTTGGCCGGTATCTGTTTGTTTGCCATGACTACCCTCTTCAGTTTTATTACATTACCGGTAGAAATAAATGCGAGCCATCGTGCACTGGTATGGTTGAGTAAAGCGGGTATTACTAATTCCTATAATCATCAGGCAGCGGAAGACGCATTACGTTCGGCTGCTTATACATATGTAGTCGCTGCACTCAGCTCATTGGCTACATTGGTTTATTATATTATGATTTATATGGGACGTCGGGAGTAAATATTTATCCGATTGTATTGAATAATGGGAGTATGTCAAAACTAAATCGGTCTATCCCATCGTCAGCTGTAGGGGCAGGGTTCGCCTGCCCGAAGACACAAAACAAACTGTTTTCGGGCGAGCGAACCTCGCCCCTACGAACTAAACGACAGCATTATCCACGTTTTGACAGCCCCATTTTCTTTAGATTCTTATATCTGTCCTCCCATATCCTTGAGTTTTTAGTAAAAGCTACAATTCTTTGGAATACACTTTGTTTCTTTATTAGATATTAGAGGATTAAACAGGCTCGTTTTCGGAAGAATGGCATTAAGATCAATAGAGGCTAACCATAATCAGAGTTTTCTCCCTTTTTATTCGTTTATTACAGAGATTTTTTCGTAATTTTGTGCTTCAAAATCAAATCAGAGAATCATTATGGCAGCAAAACCGGGTATTCCAAAAGGAACCAGAGATTTTTCGCCCGTAGAAATGGCGAAACGTAATTATATATTTAATACGATCCGTGAAGTGTTCCATCTTTTCGGCTATCAGCAGATTGAAACTCCTTCTATGGAGAATCTGTCTACTTTGATGGGAAAATATGGAGATGAAGGGGATAAACTATTGTTTAAGATACAGAACTCAGGCGATTACTTTTCGGGAATTACCGATGAGGAGTTGTTGAGCCGCAATGCTGTGAAATTGGCCGGTAAATTTTGTGAGAAAGGACTGCGCTATGATCTCACTGTACCGTTTGCCCGCTATGTGGTGATGCATCGTGATGAGATAAGTTTTCCTTTCAAACGTTATCAAATTCAACCGGTATGGAGTGCAGACCGTCCTCAAAAGGGACGTTATCGTGAGTTCTATCAGTGTGATGCCGATGTGGTGGGTAGCAATTCGCTGCTGAACGAAGTAGAACTTGTACAAATGATTGATCGTGTGTTCAACAAGTTTGGCGTGCGTATTTCCGTTAAGATTAATAATCGTAAGATATTAACGGGTATTGCCGAAATAATCGGTGAGGCTGATAAGATAGTAGATATTACCGTTGCTATCGATAAGCTGGATAAGATAGGTTTGGATAATGTGAATGCAGAGTTGGCTTCGAAAGGTATCCCACAGGAGGCGATTGATAAACTTCAGCCTATTATCTTATTGAGCGGTTCAAATGAGGAAAAACTGGATCCACTGAAAACGGTTCTGGCTACCAGCGAGACCGGTATGAAAGGGGTGGAAGAAAGTGAGTTTATCCTGAAGACTGTTGCTTCTCTTGGAGTGAAGAGTGAAGTAGAACTGGACTTGACGTTGGCTCGCGGATTAAATTACTATACCGGTGCTATCTTCGAGGTGAAGGCACTGGATGTACAGATTGGCAGCATCAGCGGTGGAGGACGTTATGACAACTTGACAGGCGTGTTTGGAATGGATGGAATGTCAGGAGTCGGTATTTCATTCGGAGCAGACCGTATTTTTGATGTACTGAATCAATTGGATTTGTATCCGAAAGAGGCTGTGAATGGTACGGAGCTGTTGTTTGTGAACTTCGGAGAGAAGGAAACTGCCTACTGTTTGCCTGTTTTGGCCAAAATGCGTGATGCAGGTGTACGTGCCGAGATTTATCCTGATTCAGCCAAGATGAAGAAGCAGATGGGGTATGCAAATGACAAACAGATCCCTTTTGTTGCTATTGTTGGTGAAAATGAGATGGCTGAAGGTAAACTAACCCTGAAGAATATGACTACAGGAGAACAGTCATTGCTGACTTCCGATGAATTATTGAAAACAGTAAGAGGATAATAAGAGGAATTCTATATTTTGTTTGTCACCGTAGCAGCTTTATCATGGGCTGCTACGGTGATGTTTTTTATAGATGGCGTTCGGGATATAAATCGTTCCACCATTCAGGGCTGTCTTGCAGCCAACGTGCAAACCATGCCATGATGGAGTTATGCCATAATATTCGTTTCGGATAATCGGCAATGAAGTGGTTCTCACCATCTACGGTTACAAATTCGACAGTCTTGCCCAAAATCTTCAGTGCATTGAACAGTTGGATGCTTTCTCCGATAGGTACATTGGTATCTGCCGTTCCGTGCAACAATAACAAGGGAGTATTGATTTTGTCGGCATTGAATAGTGAACCTTGCTTGGTAAACAGTTCCGGGTTTTTCCAAGGATAACTGTCGGCAGCTGCTATTGCATTATATGAATACCCCCAATAGCCTTCTCCCCAATAGCTTGTCACATTGCTGATGCCGGCATGCGAAACCGCGGCTGCGAAGATGTCGGTTTGTGTTTGCAGGTATTGGGTCATGAATCCTCCGTAGGATGCACCCAGACAGCCTATTTTTTTATCATTGACAAATGGATGTTCTTTGCAGAATTGCTTGGTGCCTTCGATGATATCGTCGGCTGTGCGTTTACCCCATGCGTTGACGTGGCGTGCCGAGAACTCTTGTCCATAACCGATAGTTCCGCTCGGATTGATGACATATACTACATAGTCTCGTGAAGCAAACAGTTGTGCACAATAGGGATTGCTGATGCCACGTTCGGTGGGAGTCGTTCCACCATAATAATATACGATAAGCGGATATTTCTTATTGGGGTCGAAATTAGGAGGCAGACACATCATACCCTGAATGGTAGTTCCGTCTGAGGCAGTGAAGTTCCAAGGTTCTGTTTTGCCCAATTCAATCTCGTCCAATATCGGTTTCATGGGGTCGGCAAGCAGACGTGAAGTCTTCTTTTTCATATCGTAAAGATAAGCGACTCCTGCATTGTGATTGCTCTGTCCGATATAGGCAGCGATTGAAGGGTTGTTTTCTGAAAGTGCAAAGGCGCTGGTGACATCTGTTTCCAGATTTAACTTCTCAAACTTTTTTGTTTGGGGAGAGTAACGGTAGATGTTTCTGCAATCTTCATCGTTGGTATTGAAGTAGATGCAGCCGTCGCCTTTGTTCCATTGAAGAGGATAGACAGTCGGGGCAAAGTCCTTTGTGATTGGTTCAATATGACGTGTGGCCAAGTCCATGATATAGGCCTGTGAATCGAAGTCATTGGCGATGGGGTGGTTGCCGCAATTCTTGCCTATGCCTCCGAATGCTTCGGGGCTTCCGGTCAACAGCAATTGTTTACCATCCGGTGAATAACTGGCGCTTCCCATAAAACGGTCGTCGATAAAGAGCGTATCGACAGCCAATGTTTCCAGATTGACCTGATAGAGAGAACTTAATGAGAAAGGACGTTCTGTGATGTTCTCTTTTGAGGTGCTATAAAGGATATACTTGCCATCGGGGGAAATATCATTCAGGTAAGTGCTGTGGTTACCGAAAGTGAGACGTTCAGATATGCCCGTTGCCGGATTATATTTAGCCAGGAAGCTGCGGCGGCGTGAACCGGGAATACGGTCAGCCGGGCTCACGATGCGTTTCAGCGGACCTTCCTCTTTCACTCCTTCTTCCGAAGGATGATAAATCAGATAATCTTCGTTAGGCGACCAGGTGAAACTTTCTTCGGGAATACCTTTCAGGATGGTTTCTTCTTTTAGGGTCAGCGGATCAAGGGTGATTACATCGTTGCCCTTGGCAGCCTGTACGGTATAATACAGTTTATTGCTTTTAGGCATCCAGCGCATGCCTTCTTTGGCATTGGACAACAGTACTTTGCCTGTTTTCAGCTCAGACAGCGTGGTGTAAGTATAAGAACGTTTCAAAGAGTGGTTATTCCAATAGCGTGTAAGCAGATATTTGCCGTCGGGTGAAATGGATACGCCAATGACACGGTTGCCGTAAACGGTGTTGGGGAGGGCAAAGCGTTTCTTTTGTTCGGGAGATACAAAACAAGTGATATCTTTAAACTTATCATCCTTGATGAGTTCGCATTTCAAGGTAGGCACTGCTTTATCCTTTGAACCGGAAAGCAACTTGATGGTGATTTCATAATCGGCTTCGGGTTCCAGACGAAGGTTGACTTCGCGGGTTGAGGCACCGGATATGCTGTCTTCAGCATTTTCTTTTGACATTTTTGATTCTCCGTTGATAAAAATCTCCCAACGGGCGGGTGAAGTGACTTTCAATTTCCCGGTCATGAAGCGTTCGGCACGCAAGGAGGTCTCCAATAAGTAGATACTATGGTCTTTCTCTACTTTAGGGAATGAGAGAACTCCGGCAGTATCGGTGCTCAGCACCTGGAAAGGAGCATCGGCAAGGTCGAGTACGACCGGTGTTTTAAGCAAATCCTTGTCGGCGTATTTCTCACCTTTCGGGTTGATGCTGTCATTCATAATCGGGGTGCGTACTGTAATGGCATCGCGCACCTTGAATTGGGTTAATTTCTCTTGGGCTTGCAGGCAGGTACCGGCTCCGGTTGCCAATAACAAGGCAAGCATTGTTGTTCGTTTTTTCATGCTTTTATTTTTGATTAAATGGATAATATACTTATTTGTCCAAGATTCCGTTGAGGCAGGCGATAGCTACTCCGTAGTCGGTCATCGGTATGTGTTGGCAGCGTGCCCGGTCGATGCGGCTTAATACATATTTACGGTTGAACATACAACCCCCGCAATGAATAATCAGTTCATAAGAACTGAGGTCGGTGGGGAAATCTGTGCCTGATACTATATCTATGTGCAAGCTTTCACCGACTTTCTTTCTGAGCAGGCGCGGGAGCTTTACTCTGCCGATGTCTTCCGAAAGAGGGGCTTGTGTGCAGGCTTCGGCTATCAGTATCCTCGATTGCGGGGTAAGGCTGCCGATGGCTGCTGCGCTTTCTATATAATAATGTATATCTCCTTTGTATCCTGCCATCAATACAGAAAAGGAGGTGAGCAGACTGGATTCGGGTTTCAGGCGATATACTTCGTGGAACACTTGTGAGTCTGTGATTATCAGTTGGGGAGCGCGTGAAAGCGCTTCCAATGTATTTGCCAGTTGATCGGTCGTGCAGCTCATGACAAGACATTTCTTATCGAGCAGTTCGCGCATGGTTTGCACCTGAGGCAGAATAAGACGTCCTTTGGGTGCCTGTATGTCCTGTGGCATAACCAGCAATACCAAGTCTCCTTCTTGTACTAAGTTGCCGGTAATGGTTTGTTGGCCGAAATCGGTCGGCAGTTTTCGGAGGATGGCTTGATACACTGCTTCTATGCCTGTATGCTCTTTGGCACTGACTGTGATAGGCGTTTTCCCGCAGACCTTTTCGATTCGGGCAGCGACATCGGCAGCACATTCGCGCCGGTCTGACTTGTTAAGAATAAGGATGACCGGAATATGTCGGGAGTTCAGTTGCTGTATCCATTGCTGCTCTTCTTCCAAATCTCCGTCTTCGCAAAGCAATAACGCGATGTCTGTGCGTTCGATGGCTTGAAGGGTGCGGGCAATGCGCATTTCTCCCAATTCGCCTTCGTCGTCAAATCCCGGCGTATCTATAAAAACGCAAGGGCCGATGCCGTGTATTTCCATGGTTTTATTCACAAGGTCGGTAGTGGTGCCCGGAACAGCGGAAACAAGGGCTGTGTCCTGCCCCGTCAGGGCGTTGATAAGTGATGATTTACCACTGTTGCAACGGCCGAAAATGGCGATATGCAGGCGATTGGCATTAGGAGTACTATTCATATCCATGAGTTATGCTTAAAATCTAAAGTCACGTTTTCCTTCTATTATCTCTTTCAGATTACGCGCGGCTATCTCCTTTATTTTGGGATTGGGAATATGTTTCAATTCTTTTTGAATGAGCACTTCTCCTTTGGCGCGCGTGTCGGCGGATGCATAATCTTCCAAATATTCTTTTAAAGTCATGAGAGCGTTGGGGGCACAGCAATTCGCTATTTGTCCCGATTTGACTAATGACATGAAGCGGTCGCCCGTTCTGCCTGCCCGGTAGCAGGCGGTGCAGAAGCTGGGAATGTGCCCCATGTCGAGCAGCCAGTTGACCACTTCATCCAATGTCCGTGTATCACTGATGTCGAATTGGGCGGAATTTTCTTCCTTCGGTTCAGGCGTGGCGTAACCGCCTACACTGGTGCGTGATCCGCCACTGATTTGTGAAATGCCCAAATGCAGCACTTTGCTGCGCGTGGCAACCGATTCGCGTGTGGAAATAATCATTCCCGTATAAGGTACGGCAATGCGGATGATGGCTACAATGCGGCAGAATATATCATCGGAAACAGCATTGGGGAAGTCGTTTGTGGAAATATCGTCAGCCGGACAGATGCGTGGCACGCTGATGGTGTGCGGACCTACTCCGAAGGTGGCTTCCAGATGTTCCGCATGCATCAGCAGTCCGATAAAGTCGTATTTATAAGTGTTGAGGCCGAACAGCACTCCCAGGCCAACAACGTCTATGCCGGCATCCATGGCGCGGTCCATAGCTTCGGTGTGGTAAGCATATTTGCTTTTAGGTCCGGTGGGATGCAAGGCTTCGTAGTTTTCTTTGTGATAAGTTTCCTGAAACAGGATATAGGTACCGATGCTGGCATCCTTTAACCGGCGGTAGTTCTCTACTGTGGTTGCGGCAATGTTGACATTCACTCGGCGAATGGCTCCATTCTTATGTTTGATGCTATAAATGGTATCGATGGATTCCAGGATATATTCGATGGGATTGTGCAACGGGTCTTCGCCGGCTTCGAGTGCCAGACGCTTGTGTCCCATGTCCTGCAGGGCGATAACTTCTTTCCTAATCTCCTCTTGTGTCAACTTCTTGCGGGCTATTGTCTTGTTCTTCAGGTGATAAGGACAATATACGCAACCATTGACACAATAATTGGAAAGATATAGCGGAGCGAACATGACAATGCGGTTGCCATAAAATTTATGTTTGATTTCTTCCGCCAGACGGAAAATCCGTTCTATCAAGTCCGGTTGGTCACATTCCAACAAGAGGGCTGCTTCCCGATGGGTCAGTCCTTTGCATCGAGCGGCTTTGTCTATCAATGACTCAATCAGCGCACGGTTGCTCTTATGGGTTTCTGCATAACTCATTGTATCCAGAATTTCCTGATGATTGATGAACTCTTCCGCTATTTTTGAATCTGCTTTATACATTATATTCTAATTGTTTTTATGTTCTGTTTCCATTATAATCTCCTCTTTCTGTCGAAATCCGGTATCCGATAGCATTTAACCGTTCAGACAGTTTTTTTAATCCTTCTGCTGCTTCGGCACCAAAGGCGGCTTTATTATCATATAAGGTGTATTTGGTACGTTGTTCCGGGGGTGACAGGTTGGGCATCACGACATTGGCACCTGCCAATATTCCTCGTTCGCGGCCATCGCTGGCAAGAGTTGCCAGCGCAGTTGTGGAAGGGATAAGGGCGTAAGGATGCATCAGCCTGAAGATAGAAAGCAATTTGAGTGTCATTTCCATGCTTCCGGCCGCTTTGCCGGCAAAGGGAGTATCGTGGTGGGGAATGAAGGGACCGATGCCAATCATTTCCGGTTGGAAACGCTCAATAAACAATAAGTCCTCCACCAAATGTCCGATAGTTTGTCCGGGAGTGCCTACCATGATTCCTGTGCCTGTCTGATAGCCGATTTCTTTCAACCATTGCAGGCATTGCAACCGATATTCGGGTGACATTCTGTCGGGATGAAGCAGCCGGTAATGCTCCTTATTATATGTTTCGTGGCGAAGTAAGTATCGATTTGCGCCGGCATGGAAAAAACGCTCATAAGCCTCCCGTGTCTTCTCGCCCAATGACAAGGTGATGGCACAATCAGGAAAAAGCCGATGTATGGATGCTACCGTTTGTTCTGTCCACTCGTCTGTCATGGCGGGATCTTCTCCTCCCTGCATGACAAATGTACGAAAACCGGCTTCATATCCTTCACGACAACATGCTAAGATTGTTTCCCGTGTCAGTCCGTAGCGACTGACCGACGGATTGCCTTTCCGAATGCCGCAATAATAGCAATTATTGCGGCATCGGTTAGTGACTTCTATGAGGCCGCGGATGAAAACTCTATTACCGAACCGGGAAAGGGCTTCCTCTTGAGCTTGCTTTTGTAGATAAGATAAGCAGTTACTATCCTGACATTCGAGCAGAATTTTATATTCTTCCGCAGTCAGTTTATGTTCCTTCCTCAGTTTGTCTATCAAGAGTATTTCATTCCATATTTTCATACGTTTTGGTTTGTTTGGTCAATTCTTGGGATAACTGCCACTTGCCTGACTTGCTTCCGCTATGCGTGCTGGGGCCGGTGATGCAGCCTCCTTCGCAAGCCATTACTTCGATAAACTGTCCCGGAGCTTTCCCCGTTTTGGCGTATGCACGTAATGCTGCAATATTCTTTTTGTTCAAGTCTGAAACCTGAACGGCATTTATCTTGTCTGCTTCCATCTTGAGGAATGCTTTCACGGCACCCATAACGCCGCCTGCCTGAGCAAATCCATGTGCTTCGCGCACAGAAGAGAATTCCATGGCATAAGGTTGTACTATTTCCAAATTGACTTCCATCGCATCGAAAATAGAAGAAATCTCCTCAAATGTCATTACAAAATCCACAGCTTCATCACGTTGTGCTTCTTTACGCTTGGCCACACACGGTCCCACAAATACTATTTTTGCATCGGGATGTTTTTTCTTGGCAATGCGTGCGGCATAGTACATTGGAGAACCGGTAGTAGAAACATATTTTTTCATGTCGGGAATATACTTGTTCACCAACTCAATATAAGAAGGACAGCAGGAAGTAGTCATAAACTTCTGGCCTTCCTCCAGTTTTTCAATCAGCTCATGTGCTTCATTTTCCACTGTTTCCATTGCACCTTGTGCGACTTCAATCACATCGGTGAAACCGATTTGCTTGAATGCTCCGTATACTTGTTCGATAGTAGTACTGAACTGTCCTAAAATAGAAGGGGCCACAATAGCCACTACTTTTTCTCCTTTACGGATTCTCTGTAACACATCGAAAGTCTGTGATATTTCGAAGATAGCTCCAAAGGGACAGGCGTTCATACACTTTCCGCAGTAGATGCACTTGTCCTCGTCAATGTGTTCTATGCCATGCTCGTCTTTACTGATAGCCTTGACAGGACAGGATTCCTCGCAGGGAACCGGGATGTAGACGATGGCATGATAAGGACAACTTTTGTGGCAGATGCCACAACTGATACAGGTGTCGTGGTCAATCCATGCCTTGCCGGTGTCTGCATGTACATGAACAGCTCCTTTGGGGCAGTTGTACTGGCAGCTGCGGGCGGTACATCCGCGACACAAGTCGGTAATTTCGTAGTTAATCTGTACGCAGGCGGAGCAGGCTTCGTCTATTACACACATTATATTGTCCTTGGGCATTCCATTTTCTGCACGGTCGAGGGCTCTGGCGGCATATTCGGATAATGAAGTAAGTTCATCTGTTTCATCGTCCATATCCAATCCCAGCAAAGGGAGTGATTTATACTTCCACACAGCGCGTTCTTTATGTACGCAGCAACGTCCGGCATGTTTTGAACGTCGAGGACTCAATTCCAAAGGCAGACGGTCTATTTTGTCTGTTGTCAGTTCTCCATTTTTCCACAGTTTCACAAGTTCGGTCAGCAACTTGTGGCGGACAATCATAATGTTGTTCGTAAAAGCCATATAGTTCAAAAGGTTAGTTATTAGGGTTTGCAAAGATAGTGATATGTTTGCGTTTCATCCCTATAATCGTTAAAGAAAATGAATAAAAAAGGCATTTGGCAGAAATGAATGTTTGTCATAGTGTCAAATTGACAGTTTGTATCTGCCAATTCATCGAGTTTTGGCTTTGGCATGCTTTTAGCTGAAGATTATGTGTCGTCTTTAAAAAGACATTGATAACTTGATATAATGTATAACAAATAAAATATTAAAGAACTATGAACATTAAACCATTAGCAGACAGAGTACTGATTCTTCCTGCTCCGGCAGAAGAAAAAACAATCGGTGGTATCATCATTCCTGATACAGCAAAAGAAAAGCCATTGCAAGGTGAAGTTGTCGCAGTAGGTAACGGAACAAAAGACGAAGAAATGGTGTTGCATGTAGGCGACCAGGTATTGTATGGTAAATACTCGGGTACTGAATTGGAACATGACGGTAAAAAATACCTTATCATGCGCCAAAGCGATGTCCTCGCTGTTTTGGGATAATTAATAGTACATTGTAAATCATTAAATTGTAAATAGAATTATGGCTAAAGATATTAA
>ENA-ORHU01000195-ORHU01000195.1-human-gut-metagenome-genome-assembly--contig:-NODE-195-length-15882-cov-4.78935_pt1 | contig 15882 bp, 14 predicted proteins | sample MGYA00243022_ERZ508730 | MGnify/ENA primary metagenome ERZ508730 (study PRJEB26277, sample SAMN04329827) | human gut metagenome | biome: human-associated habitat | host: Homo sapiens | place: USA...
ATATACCCATTGTTTCTCCTGTAGTGGTGGCTCTACTTGGAAATGGCGAACCTAGCCAAAAGATTTTCTTGCCTATCTCCAATCAGCCGACAAACCGTTATCTGAAAGATATAATGGCAGATTTGAAGATTGATAAGACAATGACCTTTCACCGGGCACGGCATAGTTTCCGAACTATTGCTGCAAAGAAAGGCATCCGTGACGGGATAGCAGAACGAATAATGGGGCACGCAGAAGGTAACGACATCAAGGATATTTATACACACTTACACGATGAGGATATTGTGAAAGAAATGCGAGATAAGTGGGTGGTGTAATATGAGTGCATTTTCCACACTTTCCGCATTTTAATGAATAATACACTGTAAATCTGTTGCTTGGTAATGCAAATGAAGTGCGGATGAAATAAAACTGACGAAGAAAAAAGTAATAGTTAGTCTTTTCCTTTTCGTCAGTTTTTCGTCTCAAAGTAACAATCTAACATATTGATTGAGATAAGAAATACAAGATTTTTTGTGTTTTTCCAAGTTATTTCAAATATAATTCTTACCTTTGCAACCGATAATTTAAAATGTTCACGATTTATGTGTTGTGCTTCCGTGTAAATACCATCTTGCGAGTTCGCATCTCTAACCTTTGAGATGCCAATGGTACTAAATAGGCAGCCCTTGTCTATCAGAAGTTTAGTGTCTTGTCGGAATATGGGCAATCTCAGTTTTATTTAATTTATTTTTTATCAACTGTATATTGGTCTATCAGTTTACTGATGGCTGGTAGCTGATATAGTAATAATATTTGAGATTATGATTTACCCGAATAATTTTGAACAGAGAATTGGAATTGATACAGTTCGTCAATATATTATAGAAAAGTGTTTATGCTCTCTTGGAGAAGAGAAAGTAACAAATATGAGTTTCTCAACAGACTTTGCCACCCTTGAAAAATGGTTAGAGCAAACAGGAGAGTTTGCGCAGATTATACGAAATAAAGAGGATTTTCCTACAGATAATTTTTTGGATGTCCGTGATTCTTTACACAAGATAAAGAATGATGTTACCGCTTGGCTCTCAGAAGAAGAAATTTCAAACTTAATGAATTCATTGCAAGCAATCAATAATATAGTAAACTATTTGCATGCGGCAAAGACAGACAAAGGGGAGTTTAAATACCCTGCTTTAACTATAATGGCAGACAGTATCAAAATTTTTCCTGTAATTATAGATAAGGCAAACTCTATATTAGATAAATCATCACACCAAGTTAAAGATAATGCCTCACGTCAGCTTGCAGATATCCGCAGAAATAAGATGGAAGCAACAAAAGCTGTATCACGTAATATGCAAAATGCTATACGTGATGCCCAGAAAGCTGGTTTGTTAGGAAAAGATGCAAGTATCAGTTTGCGTGACGGACATATGGTAATCCCTGTTGATGCCGCTAATAAACGAAAAATCAAAGGACGTGTACATGACGGTTCAGGGAGTGGAAAAACTGTATTTATTGAGCCCGAAGCTGTTGCAGAAGCCAACAACCGACTTCGAGAATTAGAAGCCGATGAACGTCGTGAGGTTGTGAAAATTCTTATAGAATTTACCGACCTTATCCGCCCGCATTTATCAGACCTTTCCCATTCATACAACTTTATGGGAGATATTGATTTCATCCGTGCAAAAGCATTATTTGGAGTACGTATAAATGGCATTAAACCGATTTTTGAGAACAAACAGCAAGTAGAATGGGCGCAAGCTATACATCCCTTATTGAACATACAGCTATTTCAACAGGGAAAGCAAGCGCATCCTTTAGATATTGTTCTAAACGAAAAAAATAGATTACTAATCGTTTCAGGAGCAAATGCCGGGGGGAAGTCTCTTTGTCTGAAAACAGTTGCACTCTTACAGTATATGTTGCAATGCGGATTACTTATTCCTGTACATGAAAATTCGCGAACCGGAATATTTGACCATATATTTGTAGATATAGGTGACGGGCAAAGTATTGAGAATAGTCTTAGTACATATACTTCACACCTTACAAATATGAAATATTTTGTGGAGCAATGTGATAATAAGACGCTAATCTTAATCGATGAATTCGGAAGTGGAACAGAGCCACAAATAGGTGGTGCTATTGCCGAAACTTTGCTTGACAGGTTTAATCGAAAAGGTAGCTTCGGAGTTATCACTACACATTTTCAAAACTTAAAACATTTCGCCTATGAGACTGATGGTATTATTAATGGCGCAATGCTTTACGATGCTGAACGTATGCAACCCCTTTATAGACTTTCTATTGGTAATCCGGGTAGCTCTTTTGCCGTTGAGGTCGCAACACGGATTGGTTTATCGAAAGATATTATTATCGAATCTTCCGCAAAGTTAGGAGAAGATTTTATTAATATGGATAGTTTTTTACAGTCTATAGCCCGTGATAAGATTTTTTGGGAAGATAGAAGAAAAGAGATTTTAGGGAATAGTAATTCAGAATTTGGGAAAGAAGCAACTTTATCTGCTACAATGAAGGCAGGTAAACTGACTAAAGAACAATCCTTGAAAAATACCATAATAGAAAAAGGAGATATTGTTAGATTGAAGGGACAAACCGCCACCGGAAATGTCTTAGAGATACAAGGTAAGCAAGTGATAGTTGCCTTTGGATTACTTAAAAGCACTGTTGCTTTAGACAGATTAGAATTAATAAGCAAAAGAAAATCTTAAAAAAGAAAAGATAATAGCGGCAAGGGGGTATATTCAGTTTTGAAATTTACCCCCTTACTATTATATCTCAAAAGAAACATTTAGCTATGTGGGATATTCTTGACACCAAACTATATGCAATATTATCAAATCCTTTATATAAAAGTAGCTCGGATTCTGAAGGGGAATTAAAAGATGTATATAAAGAATTTATGGAAACATTAATTTTATATTTAGATACAGAAAACGATAATAGAAAACGTATTCGTACGCTCAATATAACACAAGTAGAATTTGAAATGATATAATCTTTGGAATTATCATATGGGAATAAAGGAGATATTTTAAAAATAGTTTATTCAGATAAAGTATTATTGTTGATTAACAAAGAATTAGAACTAATATATCGCCAAATGCAATATCCAAAATATTTCATTAATATAGAAACAAAATGGCAATCTCCTTTATATCTGAATCCGAGTGTTATTAATTACACAGATGTTATGGAAAATATTTGTGGGCTTTATTATTCAAACAGCATTAATGGTATCGATGGAAAAAATATTCCTTTTAGTATGTTAGCTAATGGCTTTGAACTTTTATTTAATTTCAAATTTGCGGATATATACAAAAAAAGAGATGAAGTGCTTAAGCGGAAACCCGATAAACGTACTGGCTTTTTAAGTCGTATAAGCATGGCTATTAGTCAGAAGAGCAAAGAAAATGGTTTTTTATGAGATATGATTACCTGTTGGTTTTCAATGATATATAAAATATTTATCAGGGAGTAGATGGTCTGTTTCCCGTCTTTTTTAAACCCTATTTTCTGAACTTTGCTTCATCAATCGATTGACAAACAAGTATGTATAATCAGAAAAATGAAGCAACTATGTATATAGGAACTATGATTTCAAGGAGTGGATGCAGAAGCTGTTCGACAAGCTGGACGAGCTTTGCAAAGATGTACGGGCACTGCATACAGCCGACAAGGTGCTGCCCGAAGATGACAACCTGCTGGATAATCAGGACTTGTGCCTGCTGTTCAAGGTGAGTATCAAGACCTTGCAGCGATACCGTGCCATTGGTGTACTGCCTTACTTTACCCTTAGTGGAAAAGTGTATTACCGTGCTTCGGATGTACGGGCATTCATTAAGGAACGGTTCAATGCTGTTACGCAGCGCAAGTTCGAGAAAGAACACTGCGCCAAAAAGAAGAAGTGAAATAGACAAGCCGAAGTGGTGGGTATCAACCGCTCCGGCTTTCTGCTTCTTATGGCTTCCCTAACTTGTTCGCCTGTTCCTTTAGATGTTTGGCTTGCTCGTCCAGCAGCCTTGCCCTTTCCAGTGCTTCCGCTTGCTTTCGACTTCGGTATTCAAAATCAATCACCGTATCAGTCAGGCTTTGGATAAAAGCGTTATCCCGTTCCCGGCTGAAATTCATTTCCAGCAAATTGATGTCGCTTCCCTCTGCTTCTCCTTTCATCAGGAGATAACGGTATTTTATATCATTGTCCTGTAACTGCTGCATACGTTCTACAAAACGAATGTTCAACGCCAGCGATACAAGGCAAACGATACATCCTGCTGAAAAAAGAAAGAATTTCGGTTGCAGGAACGGAGTTATCCGGCTTAGAATTCTATCGTAGCGTGAAACGGGTTCCGCCTTTTCAGGCTGCTGCGCATCTGCCGGAAATAATACCTTTAACCGCTCCTTAAAATACCTGTGCGAAGCCACAATCATTCCCTTTATATCTTCAAGGTCTTGTTTCTGATTTTCAGATTGCCTTTTCCTGATACTGCCGATTTGGTTTAGAATCTCCTGCATTGTGTTTTCGAAAATAGTGGGGTGGTTCCGTATCTCCAAAATGCGCTGTTCGATAACATCCAATCGGTTTATCGTTTCCTCCCTGCTGGCAGGTGTAACCTGCTGTTCCTGCTTCTCTTTCAATTCCGTAACCATAGAGAGAAGCCCCTCTAAAATCAAATTCTCTTCCATATGTCTATAACTTAAATTGTCGTTTCTTTTTCTTCTTCTTTCTCAAATCGGGATTGTCGGGTATTTCATCAACCGGAGAGAATGAAGCGGAAAACAGACCGCCTAAACCTGTGACAAATGAATTATCCGCTTTGTCGGGCATGGTTACTGGTTCCCGAATGGATTCACCAACCGTCTGCCTGTTGCTTCCGGCAGTAGTCAGCCCTGCATCCTCAAAATATCTATCCAGTTTTGAATAGCTGAAATTCCTGTCTATCTCCGAGCCCTTGAACGTGTGTTCACCTTTGGAAAAGGAAATGCCCTGTATTTCATCCGTCTGCCCTTTGTACTTGAACTGAATGCTAATACTTTTTTCAGCTAACTGCCGTAGTAGCTGTTGCCAGTTCTTGGTGTTGCCGATTTCATTCTTTCCAGCCGTGTAAATCTCGTATTTTGTTTTGTCCGGCTCTCTCAAACGGTGTTGCTTTACCTGTTCTTTTCCACCAGCAAAGTAAAGCCCGTGTTTGGTTTTCAGCTTCTTGCAAATCTGTTCGTTCCGGTACATATCGTTTTTATCCGAAATTGTTTTTCCGTTGTTGTCTATCCGGTTGAATACGATATGCACGTGCGGATGCTCCCTGTCTTGGTGGCGCACGATGATGTACTGCGTATCAGTGATTTTCATTTCACGCATATATTCCTGCGCCAATTGTATCATCTTTTCGTCCGTCAGCTTTGGCACATTCACTGCCGAATAACTTAGCGCAATGTGTCCGACTGGCTTCTTTAAGTTGGGATTCATTTCGGTTTGCATACAGAAACTTCGTATGATGTGCCGACTACTTTCCGCTAACACTCCCTCGGCATGAAGTAAGGCTGCCTGTTCCTTACCCAGTACATAGTTTACACAATCCTTAAATCCGCTTCCTTTTTTTATTTTTCCAATCATCCGAAAGTTGGTTTATGATTTCAACGATTCTATTTTTCAGTTTCACCAGTTCCACCGCCACCAGTGCGAACCCTCCGGCATTGGCACGGTGTGCCAGTTGGTTGATGTTGTTGGCTTCTCCTGCCAGCTTGCGGATGGTGTCAGCATCCTGCCTGTTTAGTCGGGGTGTTATCTCTGCCGAAACAACCGCCTGCCGGACGTACTCGCTGACGGGCAGACCGGATTCTCCGGCTCGCTTCTTGATGGCGTAGTATTGAAGCTCGGTCAGCTTCGTACTGACTACTCTCTTTTGTTTGTCTATCCGGCTCTTTGCCGGGCGGCCTCCTGACTTGTTCCTTGTCTCTGTCATATGTTTTACTTATTGGGTGGGATCTTTAAAATTGCGACCAACGGGAGAAATTTTCTTTGCTGTCAGGCAAAGCAAGGGGTTTCGGTCTACCGAAACATAACCTTGCTCTCCTAAATTACACTGCTTGCCATTGGTACGCCTTGCCTGTTCTCCTACCTACAGCCGTCTGCCCCTTTTTCTTTTTTCACCGGGAGATTGTTCGTTTTTCTCTTCCTGCTTCGGTTGCTTGGCAGACTGCGTTTGCTTCTCCGGCTGCGCTAGTTTGCTCGGCTGTTGTATCCTCTCTGTCGGCTGGCTGGACTTTTGGCATAGGTAGTCGTTCAAGTCTTTGTGTCCGCTGTACAGGTGTGCGGCATCACGCACACGCCAGCCGTATTCCTTTTGTATGGCTTGGGTGGCTTTACGTCCGGCTTCGTCATTTTCCAAAAGGTAGTGTATCTTTTCGTACTCGCCTAACGGGTATAATGCTTTATCCATATTGGCGGTCGAGTTCAGGATGATGTAATCCTGCCAGTCGATACAGGGATAAGCCGGGCTGTTCTTGTGACGAATAGTCAGAAAAGAAAGGTAGTCCATAAATCCCTCGAACACGAAACAGGCATCGTTCCTTTTTCCTGCAAACTGTATGCGTGTAATGTTTTTGGGAAAGGTGCAGCCTTTGTAACCGGGATTGCGTAGTTCATACCCTCCTGCATTGTTCTTGAAAGCGAGTGCAAAAAGTGACTTTCCATTTACACGATAATACATTTCCTGCACATAGTCCGCTGCCACTTCGGGCGCAATTCCCCGGTTTTTCAGATAATTGGTAAGTGCCGGATTCTGTAACGGCTGGATGCTACGGATTTCTACCGGGCTGGCTGGTCGCTTCCTTTCCTCCCTTGCCGGATTCCTTTCGGTGATATTTTCCCTTGAAAAGAAAAGGTATCGGCGGAGTAATAGCCATGTTCCAGTCGGCTGATAGCCCCGTAAGCATTGCAGTCGTGTTGTTTCATCACAAGGTCAATAAGCGAGCCACCTTCACCCGTTCCAAAGTCACACCAAAGGTTAACACCGTAATCCACCATGAAACTGGGTGAATCGTCAAGCCAAAACGTGCAGTCGTACATACCTTAATAAAGTTTATCCACTACGGGCAGAATGCCCAATGATTCCAAATAGTCCTTGATATTTATATTGTTAGCTTCCTGATAGGTCATAATCTTTATCTTCGCCATTTTTTAACGGTGGCATAAAGTGTGGCGATTTCTACTTTTATGCGCACATATACATTATTGATAATCAATTGACAATAAGTCAAAATGTGGAAAGTGTGAGAAATGCGGACTTTATTATATCAGCTTCTTATATCTTCCATGCTTGACATTTTCAAATAGTTTTCCTTTCTTATCTGCCAAAAAGCGTTTGAATGAATCTGCTGAAATATTTTGCTTTTGAGCAACAGTAATGCCTTCGCTTGTAGTGAACTCCACAGGTAAAGCATTATATAACGAAAGTTTATCTGTCGGTAACTGTTCTAACATAGCCGATGAGTTTGTTATACCTTGTACCCTTTTGGCTGTAATGCGGAAATATTCAACGATTGATATTGCACCTTCAACACTTGTACTGTCTATTTCCTTTTTATCGCTTTCATCACAAGCCCACCGTGAGAGCTGTAATATCAAACTAAAGCGGATAACATATATATCCAGCTTGCTATATACGCCAACTAACACTTCATCCATTTCGCTATTACATAAATCTGTATTCTTATGCTGCCAATGATAAAGCAGTGTACGGGCTTCCGTATTAAAAGGAAGTTGGGTAGGTACAAGTTCCCCGTCTTCATCTGTAATGCACTGGATGTCTGTTAGTTTCTTTACAATGGAGTTCCAAAGAGGAACTATGTGTGTGGATAATTCTAGCTCGTTCCAGTACTCTTTTTTCTGATTAGGTGGGAAGACAAACAAAATACGGTCGATAAAACCGTTCTCGCTCCTTTCCCCTTTCGCCAATTCTTTGAGCAGTCCTTTTTGTATCGTGCCAATTACAGATATAAAAGAATGTTTGATGAATGCGGAGTTCTTATTTCCTTGTCTATCAAGTATAATAGGTTTTCCACTGAACACGGATAGCCAAAATTGTTCTTCCGAACCGCTATTATAGCGATTGAAATTTTTTAGCTATGACATCAGTTCGTCCACATACAGGCAGATTCCTCTTTTATTATCCTGATGAATGGTGATAAGCCGTTCAGGAGTAATATCCGACACAATAAACTTTTCTAATACGGGTTCTGTCGCTTGCTCCTTATCTTCTTTCTCTTTTTTACAAGCAAGAATGTATTTTTCATATTCTCTTCGCTCTTTCTGATATTTTACGGATGATTTAATATCCAGTTCAAACAATGGCTGCATGGCAAAACTAAGCGGATGGCTCTTGTTTACTCCTGAACGTCCGATGATTGCCATGTACAAGATGGCACGTTCATTCCAGCCTTCCTTTACCTTCGCTACTAAATTGTTGCCGATACCTTCGGATAAGGTAATGCAATTAGCGGAAGCAATAAAGTCTGTAGGATAGTTCAGAGTGGCTTTCGTTTCGTTTATAATTTCCCTTATCAATTTAGGAAAAATAGAAATAGGAAAGCTATCCTCCTTTTTTAGCTCTGATATGCAGATATTTGTTTCTTTGGATATTGTCATGTCAGTTCATTTGCCGGGTAGCGTTCCTTTGCAGAAACGCTACCTTACTCTTTCAGGTGGTGGATGAAAAAGAATTTTAGTTCAACTTTTAGTTTAGCAATTAGCTCTACTTGTGTTGTTGTACTCTTTAATAGAACTCTCAAAAATTCGGTTATCAGCAGTAGCCTTTAGTACACCTGCTGCCACAAGGTCTGAAATTTTCTTGTGTGATCGTCCCATCATTCTGGCTACTTGATTAATACTATAAGTCTTCTCTACATCCGATTCAGGAGGCTTTGGCAACTTCTTATCCAAGACTCTTTCCATTATCTTTTCGATAGCGGATTCTGTAGTTACAATTACTGTTTCCATGCTTCTACTTTTTTAGTTAGAAAATCTGTTTACTATTTGAATACTAAATTTTATTTCTTATCTTTGATGCTGCAAATATAGAAATAATATATCTAAAGCTAAACTATTTGTTTAGTATTTGACTTTTGAATACAATTATATGGTTCATCTTGAAAGATTAAAGGAGTTGTGTGAAAAGAAAAACGTAACAATGAAACAGGCTGCTGTTGAATTGGGCATGACAGAGCAGAGCTTGCACAAAATCATTAAGGCAAACTCTACTAAAATAGACACATTATTAAGTATGGCTCAATACTTTAATGTAGAACCAGCCTATTTTTTTGATAACTATTCTGCCGGTGCATCAGATGGGGTTTGTATCAGTAAGGAAGAACTGGAAGGACTTATTAAAAAGGTGATAGCTTACTCTATTCACGGTTTTGGAATGGTGAAACTTGAATGGGATGCTAAAGAACAAAAGTTTAATTCTTATTTTGATGTACTAAAAAAGCAGTATAGTCCTGATGCTTCGGATTTAAAGTACATTTCCTCTTTACTGGAAACAGATGTTCATATCACCGACAAGACAACTCCTAAAGATGTGGCACGGGTATTAATGACCAAAGATGAATTTGATTTCACTTCTACCTATTATTACGGCATCCGAAAAATGGAAGTACAGGAAGAGCTTCAAAAGCTCACTGCTTTTTTGGATAAGCATAATATTCCTATCTCTGATTCCATCAAGAAAGATATTGATGAACTTAAAGGCAGGATTAAGTATTATGAAGGTAAGAGTATTATAGGAAATAACAAGATTTGACCATAAACAATGGAACAGATATTTAATGAAGAGCAGCAGGAAAAAGCGCAATTCATTTTGAATCATCCTTTGGCAAAGCTATCGGATTTGCGTTCAAATGAAATAAAGGACTTAGCCGTTGTATGGTGTTACTATTCAGGAAAAATTGAGGGTAACACTTATACTTATGTGGAAACAGAAGCATTGCTTAAAGATGGCATCACCTCTGAAAAGAAATATGAGGATGCCAAGATGTTGAAGAATTTATATAATACTTTCATTTCCGAACTGGAATATATCAATAAAGGAAAAAATCAGGAAATGATAGATGAGCGTACTTTATTCAGAGTGCATCAATCCATATCTACAGGGTTGGTTTCTGATGAAGAATCAGGCTTTTTAAGGACAAGGGCTGTTCGTATTAGCGGCACGGAATATATACCGCCAAAGGATTTGCATGATATTCGGGCAAAGTTGAATGAAATACTTTATCTGCAAGAACAATATACAAATCCATTGGAGCGAGCCGTTTATATTCATTGTAACATTGCCAAACTACAACCTTTTATAGACGGGAACAAACGTACCTCCCGAATGATGGAAAGCATTGCATTGATGAACGCTGATATTATCCCTGTTTATTCTTCAAGGGATGCCGATATACTGAATTACAGGAAAGGGCTGATTGGCTTTTATGAAACAGGAAGTTATTCTCCGTATGCCGATTATTTCCTAAATAAGCAAGTAGAACGAATTAAAGAAATAGAATAACCATGAGTGAAGATATGAATGTTATGCTGAAAGAGGTGGATGTCCAGAAAGAACAGCTATCGGCTTTACGTCCATTGCCCGAAGAAGCCTTGAAAAAGATTCAAGATGCTTTGGATATTGAATACACCTACGAAAGTAATCGTATAGAAGGTAACACGCTCACTTTACAGGAAACAGCCCTTGTAGTGAACGAAGGCGTTACTATTTCGGGGAAATCCATGCGTGAACATTTGGAAGCAATCAATCATGCAGAAGCTATCAGCTATATTAAAGATATTGCCAAACAAGATATAGAGATAAGCGAACGAACCATCAAAGAGATACACGCCCTTATTCTTCATGGAATAGACCGAGAAAATGCCAGAAGATACCGCACCGTTCCTGTTATGATTTCAGGTAGTACACATATGCCACCGCAACCGTATCTGATAGAGCAGCAAATGGAAGATTTCATTCTCCGTTTCAAGCAAATGGAAGCAGAAAAGGTGCATCCAGTTCTTATTGCTGCCTACCTGCATGACGAACTGGTGCGGATTCATCCGTTTATAGATGGTAACGGGCGTACCTCTCGTTTGTTGATGAACATGTATCTTCTTCGTCATGGCTATGTTATTATTACCTTGAAAGGTAGATATGAAGCAAAGGTAAACTACTACAAAGCTTTGGAGAAGTCACATACGGAACAGCTGCCGCAAGATTTTAAGAAGTTGGTTGTTGAAGCCGAGATAGCTGCTTTACGGAAGTATTTGTCTATCATGGCTTAACATTGAAGATTTAGATATGACTAAAAATACATTCAATAGTAATCATGCGTAAATATCATTGCATATGTTGTATTTTAATTCTGACAGTCAATTAGTATTCATTGCGTATGTTTTTCATGTCAATAGATTTTTTTACGATCATTTCATCTGATTAATCAGTGTTTGATTTGATAAAAACAGGTTTTTAATATATGTATACTTATCTCATATTGCTGAATTATGTGAATATTATTTTAGGAATTATAAGTTGATTTTTTAATTATTTCTTCCATGACATCTTTTATATTTTAAACCACTTCCACAAGGGCAAGAATCAAATCTGCCTACTTATATATCAACTGTAATATTTAGTCTTATATTGTATTTTTGTGTGTAATCCATAGCTATTATTTCTATAATTTCATCATAGAACCAGTCAGAAGAATCGTATAAAATTATATCTGTGAAATTTGTTGAATTAGTGAAACTTGCTAATCCAATCCATTTATTTGCCTTAGCTTCATATTTCTTTATCTCGCATTGGCAAAATAATTCTTTATATAAAACATGAGGATTAAATGTGTAACATGTTAGATATGTTATTCCCCAATTATACTCCTCTTCATTAAACAATAGAGTGGCACTAATATTCTTTTTCTTGTCAATACTATTCTTTTTTACAGTTTTGATAGATTCCATTAAATTGTTTATCGTATCACCATTTAAATCTAACAGATTAAAAATAATATCGGTGATATGTGGCTCTTTATACTGTTTAATTTCATCACATAACGCACTAAACTCTGTATTTACCCAGCGCTTTTTTATATCATCCCCTTGATCTGATATTTCAATTTCTGCTAAATAAGGGTAGAAATTACGATCTATTGCGCTTGCATAGGAATTATCTAATACACAGTATGTGTATTTTTTGTCAATCCACAATTTATTGAGTAGGTGATGACCAAGATAATTAATTTCTTCTCCTGTATGGTAATAGTCAACTGTTGCAATGCGCTGGCGTATATAATACATAAAATCATAAGGGTCTTTTAAATAGAAAGATATTAAATGCAAATCGAATACACTAAAAACGACAGGAGCAGGTTCATTTTCTTTTCGATTTAGTAAAATGTGAACCTGATGGGTTAAGGCAGGATAATTTTCTATAGTAATACATAGTAAATATACCTCATTAATTTGCTCTGCAAAATTTAGCTCTGTCCCATCTTTAAGTATAAATCGTGCGCTGTTTGATAGTATATTTTTACGGCTTAATAAACCTTGGTCGTAAGCATCTTGAACTGCACCTTTAAAATCTTTCTGTAAACTATCATCGTTTCCCGTTTTAGCCAATTCGGTGAGTTTCTTAGATTTTACTTGAATACATAGCGCCTTATTACCTAATAAACAAAGTATATCAATATCTGTTTTAGTGTTTTTCTTTGATGTTTTTATTAATATATTTTTATATATATTATTTTCGCCAAACACCGGCATTAATAAATCATACACCATATCTTCTCCTGCATCTCCTTTATGTGAACCTGCTTTCTTTCTATAACTTTCATCAGAAATAAGCCAATAATAAGGAGTTTCATATATTGACTCGAAAAGAAGATAAAGAAGCGGAATAAAATATTTATTTTCAGATAGTTTTATAATAGGAGTACTTTGGAAAATATTTTGTTGTCCAGGTTCTATGAACTGTTGATTACATGTAGGAGTAATCTCAAAAGAGAAATTATAAAAGAAATCATCAATACCTTTACAATCATTTAAATCATTTTTGTCAACAATAAATAGGGATAAAATGTTTTTACAAAACTCTTTGAGACCTTTTTCTCTTTCTGACTCATTTTTGGAATAGCAATTTATATCAAACAGTTTCCTGTACTGATATAAATCTATTGCTTCAAGAAGTTCATCAACATTATTTTTATTCTTCTTCCCTTTTTTAGATTTCATCATCAATTCTTTAGCTTTCTGTAATGAAACAAAATCAATAACTCGACTTTTTTCTGAAAGTATATGTTTAATTCGAAATGCTATATTTTTGACTTCTTCAACAACAAACCCTCTGTTATTTTGTAGCCATCCAGCATCATACTTATATTTAGCACCAAGAAATTTCATATATTCATAGTCATATATGGAATCGGCTGCATAAAATATTGCTTCGCGCATGCTTGCAGCCTTGCCAAATATATCTTTTGTATCATCAAGGCTTTCTCCCTTTTCTTGTTTCTCCATATTTTGCTTTATATATTCCAGACAAGGAGCATTCATTGCAAAATGCAAATCTTCCAAGAGTTTGTAAGTATGCTTTTTCATGTGAAGTAATTCTTCTATGTTTTCTGGAGTATCTTCTAAACTACTATTGTTCTGAACCCAATATCCTAATAGGAGTGCTGCTTCCTTTGTCGAAACGCGTTCGTAAGGATTTAAGTTTTGCAAATCCAAGACGTTTATATGAAAATCATCCAAAAGTATCATTAGCAGAGAATAAAAGTATCCTTTCTGATTAACTAATTCTTTTAGTTTTTTTAAGCTATTCTTTATATCAAAGTTGTTGTTTGTGGGCTCCATTTATCTTTCCTTTATTAAAAAGTTACCAATTAAGATTTTAAACAAAAGTAATGAAAAACTTCCCAATATCAATGAATATATTCAATTTTCAGTTTATACTTTTGACTAGTGATTAAGTGTTTGCTGGTTTGTAATAGTTTTTTTGATTATGTACTTTTTGGGTGGAGAGTTCTTAAAATGATATAATTTAAAAAAATGGAGTGAATTTTACAGAAATAGATAAATCAAAATATGGTAATGGTATCAAGGTGAAATATTTAAGAAGAAATAGAATAATTCTTTCCATTTTTTCTTTGCAAATCAAAATTATCATTTTATCTTTGTGCTTATTAATAAACGATTTAAACAGAATATTTGTTTTACAATTGTTTTACAGTAGCGAAGCTAAAGAGATTCTAATCAATTGGAAATAAAGAGATTATCTTGGTGGTTTAAAATCCGCCAGGAACCTCTAAAGCCAAAGAAGGATTAGAATGAAAATTTCTAATCCTTCTTTGGCTTTTAGGGGCTCAGCCGATTTTTTGGATTGGTAGGTAGGGCTCAGTTTGAAAACTTGGGGGAATTAGTTAGGGTCAGTCATTATTCTTGGAGATTTAACATATCAATCAAATACTTGTCCCCTGATGTTGTCTCCTCCGGTTTTCAACCCCTGCATGCGTTTTTGAGTTTCCTAAGCCGTTTCATTAGCCGGACCAAGCGTTTTCGTCCTTTCGATTATGCCTGTCTGTCCGTCGGATTACTACAGTCTCCGGCAGCGGACTGTATGGTTCGTTGCAGTGGACTGTACAGTCCACTGTAGCAGACTGTACAGTCCATTGCCGCAGACTGTAATAATCTTCCGTTAAAAAGGCCTTACCCGCCCCCGGGAAACGGCTTATTCTTCCCTTTGCTTGTGATATGACACTTAAATCCCCAAGAATAATAAGTGACCCGAATTTTCTCAAAATATTATGTCCACACACTTTTTTGACTTGATCCGAAAAAAGTTTCAAAGCCTCAAAAAAAACTATTTTTATTTTGTAATTTCAAAATAATATTCTAAATTTGCACCGCCTTAAAGAAAAAGAGAAAGGCCTGATTAAAAATGGCGGTATCGTCTAGTGGCCTAGGACGCGGCCCTCTCACGGCTGAAACTCGGGTTCGAGTCCCGGTTCCGCTACTAAAAAGCTAATAAGTTAATAACAAACTTATTAGCTTTTTCTTTTTTTTAAACGTCCTTGTCTTTGGGATGTAACGTGCAAAAATGTGCTCTTTGACGCGGGAGCGATACGGTATCATGGCATTCCCATATCTGGTAAGCTTTAGGGGTAATCTGAAGATTGGTTTAACTTAAAAGTATTGAGGGGGGGCTTTGATAGCTTTCACACAGAATCCTTATGGATAGAAGGTTTCAATATCTGTTATGTGTGAAAGGAGATTATATTGACTTTACCGATGGGTAGAATTCCTTTCATCGACATAATATTACTTTCTCTTAGAAAGCTTTTTGTCTTTCGGAAAGCATGTTGTTTTTCGCTGCAATACTATAATAGGAACTTTCGAAGTTTTTGATTTAATTTCCCGGGGAGGATAAACGGAACCGGACAGAAGCTTTGGCGGTCCGGTCCTAAGGGGCTGAATAAAAAAATCCGAGCTTTAGGGAAACTCGGATTTTTAAGCTTTTAGAAAAAAGTCTTTCTATGTGGTGTATAATTTCACAAACATAGATGGATGTGGAGGAACTTTTTTTCTTTTTACTTGCAATATTTCTGAATTAAGCTGTCCACTACAGTGTCTCCTAATTCTTTTGCTTTGGCAAAGTTCGTACAAGCTTCTTTGTTATTCTTTTGCTGCACCTGACAGTATCCCAGCATACGATATGCTGCAGCTGCTTTAGGATCGAGGGAAATTGCTATCTTAAATGCTTATACAGCTTCATTAAATTGTCAAACACGCAGATGTACAGCAACTTTATCTATCCACATTACTAAATTTTCCTGAGTAATTTCTACGGC
>ENA-ORHU01000199-ORHU01000199.1-human-gut-metagenome-genome-assembly--contig:-NODE-199-length-15596-cov-5.84493_pt1 | contig 15596 bp, 16 predicted proteins | sample MGYA00243022_ERZ508730 | MGnify/ENA primary metagenome ERZ508730 (study PRJEB26277, sample SAMN04329827) | human gut metagenome | biome: human-associated habitat | host: Homo sapiens | place: USA...
GAACGGCTTGATTTATCCATTCCAGGCAGGGTATGGAATATTTCTCCTCCTTCGTGGGGATTCATCGAGGTGCAAACGCCCAAGGCAACAATCATAAAGCCTATCTGTGAAATGGTGGAGAAAGCAAGTACACGTTTGATATCGCTTTGCACACAGGCTACACTGGCAGCATAGAATGCTGTGAAAGCACCGATGTAGGCTGTCCAGTGGAGTACTTCGGGAGCGTAACCGATGAACAATGGGAACATACGGGCTACCAGATATACACCGGCTACCACCATGGTGGCGGCATGAATCAGGGCACTGACCGGAGTAGGGCCTTCCATGGCATCGGGCAGCCAGATGTGTAATGGGAACATGGCGCTTTTTCCGGCTCCGCCGACAAACATCAGCCCCAATGCCAGTGGAATCATTGTTCCTGCTGCAACCAGAGCGCTTGCGGCAGGAGTGAAAGAGAATGTTTCTGCGTAGTAGCCGTAGATGAGGATACCAATCAGAAAACCGAGGGCGGCAAAACGGGTGACGATAAATGCTTTTTTGCTGGCTGCGATGGCTTCTTTCTTGGTATAATAGAAACCGATGAGCAGGTAAGAGCTGACGCCCACCAATTCCCAAAAGACGTACATTTGGAAAATATTGGTTGCTACTACCAGTCCCAGCATTGACATGGTGAAAAGACTCAGAAAAGCATAATAGCGCTGGAAGCCTTTTTCACCTTTCATATAGCCGAAGGAGTAGATGTGTACCATCAGTGACACGGTAGAAATCACAACCAGCATCATGATGGAAATAGGATCGAGCAAAATGCCCATATTGATATGAAGGTCGGCTGTGAACGGCAACCATTCAAAGTTGTAGGGCATGAGGGTGGGGAAGGTGCCTGCTGCCGTACGGCCGCCTGTGAAATAGTGAAAGGCGGTGAGGTAGGAAAGCAATGCCACTCCTGTCAGTGAAGCTGTGCCGATGGCACCTGCCACGCTGTTCTTCATGCGCATACCTGCCAGTCCCAGTATCAGAAAACTGAGGAAAGGAAGGATGAGGATTAGAATAGTATATTCCATAATCAATTTTTCATTTCGTTTAAGTTCTTCACTTGTATGTTTCGGATGTTACGATAGATATTGATGATAATGGCAATAGCTACCGCTGTTTCCGCAGCACTCACTCCGATGGCGAACAGGGCGAAGAACACTCCTTCCAGTTCGTTGGGGAAGAGGTAGCGGTTGAACACGGCGAAGTTGATATCGACGGAGTTCAAAATCAGTTCCACACTAATCAGCATGGCGAGCAGGTTGCGGCGGGTAAAGAAGCCATAGATGCCTGCAAACATCATAAAGGTGGAAACCACCAGGTAATATTCCATGTGTACCATAATCAGACTTATCTTTTACGTGCAATCATTATACCTCCCACAATACAAGCCAGCAACAATATGCTGATGACTTCGAAAGGCAGTACATATTGATATTTTCCCATTCCCATCAGGGTGTGGCCGATGGTCTGCACATGCAGTTCGCCGGGAGTGAAGTGGGAGGGGAGAAACTCGTTTTTCAACATAACAAACAGGCAGATGCCCAGCCCGGCAAGGGTGGAAACAACTCCTGCCACCATTTTACCGTTTTTCAGCCGTTCGGACTTGTCTCCTTGTGAGGAGGTCAGCAGAATACTGAAAACATAAAGTACCGTGATGCCGCCGGCATAAATCAGCAATTGGACGGCTCCCAAAAACGAATAATTGAGCTGGAAGTAAATGCCTGCCGTGCCGAATAGTACAAACAGCAAATAGGTCGCTGCGCGCAGAATGCGTGATGTGGTGACCGCCAGTACCGAACAGACAGCGATAAACAATGCCAGCACAATGAATACAATTAGTTGTAGTGTCATAATATCGTTTGTTTTTTTATTTCTTATTCAGGATGAGAACCAATTTGCTGCGGTCGAACACTGCATTTTCAAATTCTGTATCAAAACAGATGGCATCGTGCGGACAGGCATTGACGCAGAGTTGACAGAACACGCAGGCGCCCAAATCATATTCATATTTCACCAATGTTTTTTTCTTCTTACCTGTTTCTTCATCAGTCTGTGTTTCGCTGGTGATATGAATGGTGTCGTTGGGACAGGCCATTTGACAAAGCCCGCAGGCAATACATTTATTGTTCCCGTTTTCGTCTGCCGGCATGACGAGACGCCCGCGAAAACGGGGAGAGATTTCCAGTGTAGCACGGTTCTCGGGATACTGCTCGGTTACTTTCGGAGTGAAAAATTCCCGTCCGGTGATTTTCATTCCTGTGAGCAGTGTACCGATACCGTGCAACAGTCCTCCTATATATGAACGTTTTTCTTCTTTCATTAGAAATGCAATTTAAATACAACAATAATAACCATCAGCAACAAATTGCAAAGACCTATCGGTACCAGGTATTTCCATTCCAGTGTAAGAATCTGGTCGATACGTAAACGAGGGAAAGTCCATTTTATCCACATCAGCAGCCAGACAATAAAGAATGACTTTGCAAAGAACCATACAAATCCGGGAATATAGTCCATGACGGTATTGAAGCCGTCCAAGCCGGGAATATGCAACGGCATCCAGCCGCCCAGGAAGATAGTGGCGGCTACTCCGGCAATAATGAACAGGTTGACAAACTCTGCCACATAGAATAAACCGAAGTGCATACCCGAATATTCGGTGTGATATCCGGCTGTCAGCTCACTTTCGGCTTCGGGCAAGTCGAATGGACCACGGTTTACCTCTGCATTGCCGGCTATCAGATAGATGATAAAGGCAATCATTGCCGGGATATGGCCTTTGAAAAGGAACCAGCCGTCGGCCTGGCGTTCTACGATTTCTGAAAATTGCATGGTATCGGTCAATACGACAATGGTGAGAATGCTCAGTCCGACAGACAGTTCATAACTGATCATCTGTGCACCGCTTCGCATGGCACCGATTAGTGAGTACTTGTTGTTGGAACTCCATCCGGCAAGCAGGATACCTACCACACCGATGCTGGAGGCTGCCATCAGGAAAAAGATGCCGACATTGAAGTCGAGCACTTCCATCCCTTTGCTGAAAGGCAAACAACTGAATGACAGGATAGATGCCAGTATCACAATATAGGGAGCGAGGTTATAAAGGAAATTGTCGGCGTGACGAATGGTGATGATTTCTTTTATCAACATCTTGAATACATCGGCAAAGACCTGTATGGTGCCCCAAGGTCCTACACGCATCGGTCCCAGGCGACACTGGAATGCTGCACAGACTTTTCGCTCCATGAATATCATAATGATAGCAATCACTGCGTAGGCAAGCATGATGCATACGCCGATAGCCACACACTCTATAAATACCGCCAACCCTTCGGGCATGAAGGAGGTAAGCATTGAGTGTATCCATTGGGTTACTATACTAAAATCAAACATATATTATTTCGTTTCGTTTTATTATTAATCTTATCTGTCTATGTCCGGTACCACGTAATCCACTGTTCCGCCGATGGCAATGAGGTCGGCTATCTTGGCACCGCGGCACATGGTTTCCATTGCCGAAACCAATGGCAGTCCGGTGGCACGGAACTTCAGACGGTAAGGATATTTATCTCCACGACTTTCCAAAAAGACGCCGAACTCTCCACGGCTGCCTTCCACCGCAGCATAATAAGAACCTTCGGGCACACGGATAATCGGTTTCATCTTTTGCTGAAATGCTCCTTCAGGAATATTATCAATCAACTGTTCGATGATGTTCATACTTTCCATGATTTCTTCCATACGTACCATGTAGCGTGCGAATGAATCGCCTTCGGTATGGACAATTTCCTTGAAGTCGACTTTTCCATACATAGAGTAGGGATGGCGTTTGCGAGTATCGCAAGCCCAACCGCTGGCGCGCCCTGTTCCCCCCGTTGCACCAAAAGAGATGGCGTCTTCGCGACTGAGCACTCCTACACCTTTCATACGTTCCTGTGCGATGACATTGCCGGTGAAGACTTCATGATACTCTTTTAATGTCGGACGGAGATAAGCGATAAAGTCTTTTACCTTTTGCACAAAGTCCGGCGCGATATCGGCCTGCACACCGCCGATGGTATTATAGTTCTGGATTAAGCGACCGCCGGTGGTTGCTTCGAAGATGTCCAGAATCTTTTCGCGGTCGCGGAATCCGTAAAAGAAGGCAGTTAGCGCGCCCAAGTCCATGCACAGACAAGAAAAGAAAAGCAGATGTGAATCAATGCGTTGCAGCTCGTCCATGATGGTGCGGATATACTGTACACGTTCACTCACTTCCACACCCATTGCCTTTTCGATACACATGCAGAGTGCATGGCGGTTTTGGTGGGCGCCCAAATAATCCAACCGGTCGGTTAAGGCGAGTGTTTGGGGATATGTCAGACTTTCGCACATCTTTTCGATGCCGCGGTGGATATATCCGCAGTGTACATCCAGTTTCTTTATAATCTCACCTTCCAGTGACACGCGAAAGCGGAGCACTCCGTGAGTTGCCGGATGCTGCGGACCTATATTAATAATGTATTCATCTTCGTCGAAGATGGTTTCTCGTTTTTCAATTACGCTGCCGTCATGCTGTACTTCCATGTATTGGGTGGTATCGCCCGGCTCCTCGTTGGTCATCCGCAGCGGGTTGAGGCTTTCGTCATAATCTTTGCGAAGCGGATGGCCTATCCAGTCTTCACGCAGGAACAAGCGGCGCATGTCGGGGTGTCCCACAAAACGGATGCCGAAGTAATCATACACTTCACGCTCGTTGAATTCTGCGCCTTTCCAAATATCGCAGACTGTAGGCAATTCAGCTTTCTCGCGGTTGGCAGTGACAGCTTTAATTACTTTGTTCTCGCCGGTAGCTGTCTTTTCCAGATGGTAGACTACTCCCAATCCTTCTTCTCCCCAGTCCATTCCGGTGAGTGAACGCATAAAGTCATAGCCTTCCGCGCGTAACTTTTGCATCTCGGTGCGGAGTTCGTTAGGTTCTATTTTGATAATATCATCCATAAGTTATTCCTTTTGGGGTTCTTCTTCCTTGCGGTTTACTCCGCCAAAGAATTTTTCCAGTTTTACTTTACGTTGCAGTTGCATCATGCCATATAATAAGGCTTCGGGCCGTGGGGGGCATCCGGGAATATAAACGTCTACCGGTAATATTTTGTCAACTCCGTTCAGCACATGGTAGGATTTTTTAAACGGACCTCCGCTGCTGGCGCATCCGCCCACTGCAATCACATATTTGGGGTCTGCCATTTGGTCATAAAGACGTTTTAATACCGGTGCCATTTTGTGTGTGATGGTTCCGGCTACCATAATCATATCTGCCTGGCGCGGACTGGCGCGGGCTACTTCAAACCCGAAACGGGCAAAGTCATACCGGGCAGCACCGACTGCCATAAACTCAATTCCGCAGCAACTGGTTGCAAAGGTAAGCGGCCACAGCGAGTTGCTGCGTCCCCAGTTGATAAGGTCATCCAAACAACCGATAAGTACTTTTGTACCTCCTTCATTAAGTTGTTTGACCATGTTCTCCAGATACTCATTATCTTTGAAATCTTCATAAGGGATAGATTTTATGACCGGTTTCTTTATTTCCATTCCAATGCTCCTTTCTTCCAGGCGTATGCCAGGCCTAATATGAGTACTACAATAAAGAAGAAGATGCTGACTAAACCGTACACTCCTAAATCCTGAACGACTGCCGCCCACGGAAAGAGAAATACCGTTTCAACATCAAACATGAGAAATAGAATGGCAAACAGATAGTAACCTACCTTAAATTGCATCCATGACTGTCCCCGGGTGGGGATACCACATTCGTAAGCCTCTCCTTTTTGCGGATTGTACGAACGGGGAGAAATGGCACGGGCAATACCCAAAGCCACGGCAACCAGTGCAATTGCCGTCAGGATAACGACAACTAATAGTGTAAAATACATATCTAAACTTTTTTTTGATTAGACAAAAAGTGAATGAACACAAAGCCCACTTACATAACGCTTAATGCAAGATACTTTGTTTTGGCTTTTAGCTTGAAGGCTTTATAAAATTAAATAATGATTCGCCGTAGTGCATAGATATAGTAATCCACGGCATGCGAGTAATGTGAAATGGATGAATGAAAATGTATGTTGTTTGTTTGTAGCTCTTGTTTCCAGAAATCATTCAGTGTAGCAAGCAGACGGAGAGCACATTTGGATTTGGAAGTCAAATCCGGATTGTCAAGAGCAATTGCTACTTGTGGCATATCGGCAAAACGGTTGATAAACAGGAAATCCATGGTCTTTTTACACGGACTTTGTGTTTGCTGATAAGAAGAGGTTACGTTTGATTTCTGAAAGAATGAACTCTTTACTGACGCATACTCTTCTTGTCCCGCTGTTGTTATCAAGAGCAGGAAAAATAAAAGAGAAATAAAGATCTTCAGTATATTGTTCATAATGATGATTTTTATTTAGAGGTCGCAAAGTTAGCCATAAATTTGGAATTCTATCATTATAAATTGTTTTTTTTCTCTTCTCGTGAATGGAGAGGGATTTCCGTACTTCTTAGTGTTTCTTCCAGAATCCGGGAGTAAACAACAGTAAGACGGTAAATAACTCCAAACGGCCGATGAGCATAAGTAACGCACTGATCCATTTGGCCATATCGGGTAATCCGCTCCATGAATAAGAAGGTCCGCACTTGCCTATACCCGGTCCGACATTGCCTAAACTGGAAATTACGACACTGTATGCTTCTTCAAATCCTACTCCTAATATCATAAGCAATAGCCAACCAATAAAGACAATAGCTATATAAAGGAAGGTAAATGCCAATATAGCCGATTTGGTTGTAGAAGAAATTACCTGACGGTTGATGCGGACCGGCAAGACTGCATTAGGATGGATGATTCGTTTGAATTCGTTTCTTGATACACGGCTCATGATGGCAATACGAATACATTTTATACCTCCGGAAGTGGAGCCTGCACATGCTCCGAAAAGCATGATGATGCACATCAATGTCCATAGTACCGGAACCCAGGTCATGTAATCAGCAGAAATAAATCCGGTGGTGGTCTGTAATGAGACTACTTGAAAAATAGCTTTCCGGAATGATTCTTCTATTCCCATCGGGCTGGTAAGAACCAGTGTGACGGTGGTGAACAGGGTAAAACAACCTACAGTGCCCAAATACCAATGGAACTCGGTATTCTCAATCAACCGTTTGAACTTTCCTTTCAGAAAGAATAGAAACAGCAGGGTAAAGTTGATACCCGACAAAAACATGAAGAGCGTGATTACATATTCTATATAGGGAGAATGAAAAGCAGCAATGCTGTTTTGCTTGGTAGAATATCCGCCTGTAGCAGTAGTTGTTAATGAATGGCACACGCTGTCGAACACATCCATTCCACCCAGCAGTAATAAGAATACTTCTGCTATGGTCAGTCCCAAATAAATGCTCCAAATCCATTTGGCGGTCACACCGAGACGGGGATGTACCTTGTCATGGGTGGGACCTGTAGCTTCGGCTGCAAATAGCTGTACACCGCCTACTCCGAAAATGGGTAACACGGCGATGGTAAAGAATACAATCCCCAGTCCTCCAATCCAATGGGTCATGCTTCGCCAGAAAAGTAAACCGTGGTGCTATGATTCGATCTTATCCAGATTGCTTGCTCCGGTAGTGGTGAATCCCGACATGGTTTCAAAAAAGGCATCGGTGATGCTGGGAATGTATCCGCTCAGATAAAACGGCAACATTCCGAACAGGGAAAAGAAGATCCAAGCAAGAGATACTACTACATAGCCATCGCGGCGGCTGATTTTCCTTTCGGCGTTCTTTCCGAAGATAGAGAAAACAATACCTGCTCCTGCTGTGATAGCAGCGGAAGAAAGGAATGCGGTTAAATCTGTTTCCTTATAATATATGGCGAGTAATGCGCATAAAATCAAGAATCCCGCTTCAATGAAGAAAAGGGAACCCATGATTTTGCATATCATTTTAGAGTTAATCATCAGTTGAAGAATTTTTCTGCTTTCTTAATCATCATTCCCAAACAGAATACCACTACATGGTCTTCCGGTTGGATGATTGTATTACCTGTTACCAAGATACCTTCTCCATTTCGGATTAGTCCGCCGATGGTAACCCCTTTGGGAAGTCCCATGTCCTTAATGGCGTCTTTTGTAATACGTGAACCGGCTTTTACTGTAAATTCGGCAACATCTGCATTGGCAAAAGTCAGACATTTTACATTGGATACGTCGGCATCCAGCATCATTTGGTAAATATGGCTGGCAGCAATCATCTTTTTATTGATGACCGTGCCGATATCCAGACTTTCTGCCATACTGATATAATCAATGTTTTCCACCTCGGCAACCGTCTTGGTAACACCCATTCTTTTGGCGGCGAGGCATGCCAGAATATTTGTTTCCGAATTATCTGTCAATGCGACAAATGCTTCGGTGTTGCGAAGTCCTTCTTCCAATAGCAAATCCATATCCCGACCATCTCCATTGATAATCATGACTTTATCGTCTACTACTTCTGTCAGCCGGTTACAGCGGTTGATATCGTTTTCGATTATTTTGACCTGCATATATTCAGGTACATATTGGGTTGTACGGACGGCTATACGGCTGCCTCCCATGATCATTACATTACGCACATCGGCATAATTTTCCTTTCCGGCTATTTTACGGATATAAGGAATTTATTTTATTGTAGTGGTAAATTAAACAATATCATGAAGCTTGATAGTATCGTCTCCACGCGGGATAATTGTTTCATTGCCCCTTTTTATCGCTACAATGTGGAATGGAATATTACGTCCGCCCAGTTCGTGCAGAGGCACATTCAGAATTTCTGCCGTTTCACGCATCTTTGTACCAATCAGTACCAATGCGCCGCCACAGAACTCCCACCATTGGCGTATCCAGCTCATTTTGATGGCGTCTACAATTTCTTTTGCAGCCAGCATTTCGGGATAGATCAGTGAATGAACACCCAGATGTGAAAAGAATTCCTTATGTTTAGGCAATAGGTATTCGTAATTATCAATACGGGCTACGGTCTTTTTGGCTCCCAAATTGGTGGCCAGCATGCATGCCGTCATGTTACGGCTTTCTTCCGGCATGACTCCGATAAAAAGATCGGCTCCCGCTACACCGGCATTTTTCAGACCGGAAATGGAAGTCGGGGATGCATTGACTGTCATCAAGTCGAAGTTGGAATCTAATTTACTCAACTTCTCCTCGTTTTCATCCATCAGGATAATATCTTGTTTTTCACCTGAGAGCAGTTTGGCCAAATGAGTGCCTACGGCTCCTGCCCCTGCGATAATAATCTTCATTTTTATCTTTCTCTTTTAGAATGATACCAATACCTTATAAATACCTTCTTCATCCATGCCGCATAAACGATGCAAGTCTTTTACCGGGCCGTGTTCTACAAACTTATCCGGTAAACCGATGCGGCGAACAGTGGGAGTATATCTGTTGTCTGCCATAAACTCCAGGATAGCACTGCCCATTCCGCCTTTCAACACACCGTCTTCAATGGTGACTATTCGGCAGAAATTCTTTCCTATTTCGTGTAGCATTTCTTCATCCAACGGTTTTAAAAAGCGTAAGTCATAATGGGCAATGCTCATTTTGCTTTCGGCTTCTGCACGGGTAATTGCCTTTCGTGCCGTATTGCCAATCGGACCGATGGTGATGACTGCCATGTCTTTTCCGTCTTTCAGTTTCCGCCCTTTGCCTATTTGTATTTCTTCAAAAGAAGATTTCCAGTCCACCAGCACCCCTCTTCCTCTGGGGTAACGAATCACAAAAGGTCCTTTATCGGGCAGTTGTGCGGTGTACATCAGATTGCGCAGCTCATGTTCATCATAAGGGGATGCCACCGTCAGGTTAGGGATGGGGCGCATATATGCCAAATCGAATGCACCATGATGGGTAGGACCGTCCTCGCCCACAATTCCTGCCCGGTCAAGGCAAAGAACGACATTCAACTTTTGAATGGCGACATCGTGGATAACATTATCGTATGCACGCTGCATGAAAGACGAATAGATGTTGCAGAACGGGATTAATCCGTCTTTTGCCATACCGCCGGAGAAGGTTACGGCATGACCTTCTGCAATGCCTACATCAAATCCCCGGTCGGGCATTGCTTTCATTAATATATTCATGGAGCATCCTGACGGCATTGCCGGGGGTACTCCTACTATTTTGTCGTTTTGCTGTGCCAGTTCCAACAACGTATTGCCAAACACATCCTGAAACAAAGGGGGAAGTCCGTCGGTATCTATCACAATGCGTTCTCCGGTTTCTTTGTCGAAAATTCCCGGTGCATGCCATATGGTAGCTGCTTTTTCAGCCGGACCGAATCCTTTGCCTTTGGTGGTATGGATATGGAGCAACTTGGGACCCTGCATATCTTTTATTTCTTTCAAGACACGTGCCAGATTATTGACATCGTGTCCGTCAATAGGACCGAAATAGCGGATATTCATTCCTTCGAACACATTTTGTTGCTGTACGAGCATGGATTTCAGGCTGTTATTGAAACGAATCAGGCTCTTTCGGCGCTCTTCATTCAGTATGCCCCATTTATAGAACATTTTTGAGAGCTTATATCGTATTTTATTATAACCTTCAGACATCTGGAGGTTTAGAAGATACTGTTTCATTCCACCCACACTGCGGTCGATAGCCATATTATTATCATTCAGGATGATTAAGAGATTATTGGGTGTAGAGGAAGCATTGTTCAATCCTTCAAATGCCAGACCGCCACTCATTGATCCATCGCCGATGACGGCTACCACATGGCGGTTGTTTTCTCCATTCTTCTTAGCTGCGACAGCCATTCCGAGCGCTGCCGAAATAGAGTTGGAGGCATGTCCGCACGTAAAAGTGTCATATTCACTTTCGTGAGGAGAAGGAAAAGGGCACAGACCGTGTAATTTGCGGTTTGTACAGAAAGTATCCCTGCGGCCTGTCAATATCTTATGGCCGTATGCCTGATGACCTACGTCCCATACGATGCGGTCATAAGGCGTATTAAATACATAATGTAAGGCTACGGTCAGTTCTACCACTCCCAGACTGGAACCAAAATGTCCCGGATTGCGTGAGAGCTCATCTATTATTTTTTGCCTCAGCTCTTTACATACTTCGGGCAGTTTGTCTGCCTCTAATCGGCGCAAATCTTCCGGTGTATCTAAACTTTTCAGCAACATATATGAAGTATCCTGTTCCATTCCTATGATATGATAAATATCTTGCAAAAATAGCATATTTATGTGTATTATGATTACATTTGTCCTTAAAAAATAGATAGACTCTTATTGATATGAATTTCAGAACGCAAGTAGAACTGCCTAAAGAGGAAACAGAAATCCGTCATTCTGACCGAATTATGCTATTTGGTTCCTGTTTTGCCGAAAATATCGGAAATTTGTTGCTGGCAAATAAGTTTCGGTGTGATGTGAACCCTTTTGGGATTCTCTATAATCCTTTATCTGTGGCAGAGGCTATCCGTCAAACTCTCTCTTATAAAACTTACAATGAGGCGGATTTGTTTTGCGATAGGGCGGGATGGCATAGCTTTATGCATCATGGCTCTTTTTCAGGCAATTCGGCAGAAGAATGTTTGTTGCGGATTAACGAAAGGCTGGGGAGAGCCGCCGCGGAATTGCCGCAAACCGACTGGCTGATGATAACATGGGGAACGGCATGGGTTTATTCTTTGAAAGAGAATGGTAAGGTTGTGGGCAACTGCCATAAGCAACCGGATAAACTGTTTACGCGCAGGCTTCTTTCGGTAGAGGAGATAGTTGTTGAATATTTTGACTTGTTGAAAATGTTGCAGGAGCTGAACCCTAATCTGAAGGTGCTGTTCACCGTCAGTCCCATCCGGCACGCCAAAGACGGGATGCATGGCAATCAGATAAGTAAATCTACTCTATTATTGGCGATAGACACTCTGCAACACCATTATCCGATGTGCCATTATTTCCCTTCTTATGAAATTATGATGGACGAACTTCGCGATTACCGCTTTTATGCGGATGATATGTTTCATCCTTCGCCCATGGCTGTATCTTATATATGGAAGTGTTTCGGAGATACTTATTTCAGCAGTCAGACACGGCAGATAATGAAAGAGTGGGAAGAAATACGCAAAGGGTTGAATCATAAACCTTTTGATGTCCGTTCGGAAGCATACCGTAGTTTTTTAACTCAAATAGTGTTAAAGATAAGCAGGATGAAAGAAAAGTTCCCGTATTTTGAACTTCAAAAAGAATTAGAACAATGTCAAGCTCAATTGAAAATATAGTAAAGGCTTTGGGTGCCAAACGCTTTGGCGACCACAATGCACAGATTGATTGGATTTTAACTGATAGCCGCTCGTTATGCTTCCCCGAAGAAACTTTATTCTTCGCTTTGAAAACCAAACGCAACGACGGTCATAAATATATTCCTGATTTGTATGAGCGCGGGGTGCGTAATTTTGTAGTGAGTGAACTGCCTGAGAACAAGGAAGCTTATACTGCCGCCAATTTCCTGCAATTGGCCAATCCGTTAAAGGGACTGCAAAAACTGGCAGAAAAGCATAGGGAACAATTTCTTATTCCGGTGGTCGGCATTACCGGCAGCAACGGTAAGACGGTAGTGAAAGAATGGTTATACCAATTGCTCAGCCCGGATCGCGTGGTTACCCGCTCTCCCCGCAGTTATAATTCACAAATCGGAGTGCCGCTTTCTGTATGGTTGATGAACGAAGAAACCCAGTTGGCTATTTTTGAAGCCGGTATTTCTGAAATGGGTGAGATGGAGGCTTTGCAAAGCATTATCCGTCCCACTATCGGTATATTGACAAATATCGGTGGTGCTCACCAAGAGAATTTTTTCTCTGTTCAGGAGAAATGTATGGAGAAACTGACGCTTTTTAAGGATTGTGATGTGATTATCTATGACGGTGATAATGAACTTATCAGCTCTTGTGTCAGCAAGTCTCTTTTTACTTCGCGTGAGATAGCCTGGTCTAAGAAAGACAATGAACGTCCTTTATTTATAGAATCTATTTGTAAGGGTGAGGATTCCACCACTGTGAAATATCGTTATTTGGGGATGCCGAATGAATATAAGATACCGTTTATCGATGATGCATCGATTGAAAATTCATTGCATTGTCTGGCAGTAGCCTTGTATATGATGGTGCCTGCCGAGGACATTGCAGAGCGTATGGCGCATCTGGAGCAAATAGCCATGCGTTTGGAAGTGAAAGAAGGAAAAAATGGGTGTGTTATTATCAACGACAGCTATAATTCGGATTTGGCCTCTTTGGATATTGCACTTGATTTCATGTCGCGCCGTTCGGAAGATAAAGGTAAAAAACGCACATTGATTCTTTCGGATATGCTGGAAACGGGGCAAAGCAGTAAGTTGCTTTACCGTCAGGTGGCCGAACTGGTTCATAGTCGTGGTGTGGAAAAGATTATCGGAGTAGGCGACGAGATTCGTACAGCTTCTTCCCGGTTTGAGTTAGAGAAGTATTTTTTTCATAGCACAGAAGACTTGTTGAAATCCGACCTGTTGCCCAATCTGCGTAATGAGGTGGTCTTGATAAAAGGTTCACGCAGCTTTCATTTCGATGATATTTCGGAACGCTTGGAGTTGAAAGTACATGAGACAATTCTGGAAATCAAATTGAATGCATTGGTTGATAATTTGAATTATTATCGTAGTAAACTGAAACCGGAGACAAAGATGGTGTGCATGGTGAAGGCATCGGCTTATGGAGCCGGTTCGTATGAGATAGCCAAAACCCTTCAAGATCACAGGGTGGATTATTTGGCTGTAGCGGTTGCCGACGAAGGCTCGGACTTGAGAAAAGCCGGTATAACCAGTTCCATTATCATCATGAATCCGGAATTGACTGCCTTCAAAACGATGTTCGATTATAAGCTCGAACCTGAAGTTTATAGTTTTCATTTACTGAATGAATTGATAAAGGCTGCCGAAAAAGAAGGAGTGACCAATTTCCCCATTCACATCAAACTGGATACCGGCATGCATCGGCTCGGCTTTACACCGGATGAGATACCGGAGTTGATAGAACGCCTGAAAAAGCAGACGGCTGTTATTCCTCGTTCCGTATTCTCGCATTTGGTGGGAAGTGATGCCGAACAGTTTGATTCCTTTACGCGTCGCCAGATAGAGGCTTTTGAGCGGGCATCGCAGGAGTTGCAGGAGGCTTTTCCGCATAAGATATTGCGCCACATCTGTAATACGGCGGGTATCGAGCGTTATCCCGGCGCACAGTTTGATATGGTTCGTTTGGGAATAGGACTGTATGGCGTAGATCCTTTTACCAATAAAATTATTCATAATGTAAGTACACTGAAAACAACGATTCTTCAGATACATGATGTTCCCAAGGAAGAAACAGTGGGATACAGCCGGAAGGGGCATTTGGAACGCGATTCCCGCATAGCTGCCATTCCTATCGGATACGCCGACGGATTAAACCGTAAATTGGGCAATGGAAATGCTTACTGCTTGGTGAACGGACAGAAAGCACCGTATGTAGGTAATATATGTATGGATGTGTGTATGATAGATGTGACGGATATTGACTGCAAAGAAGGAGACAAGGCAGTGATATTCGGTGATGATTTACCTGTAACGGTCTTGGCTGAAATTTTGGGAACCATTCCTTATGAGATATTGACAAGTGTTTCTAATCGGGTGAAAAGAGTTTATTACCAGGATTAACGAAAAAGAGACCTTAATAATCTTAAGAAGAAGGAAGAATTTACGTTTCTTTTCTGTATATTTGGAGAAACCAAAAACAGAATGCCATGAAACGTATATTCTTCCTTTTAGCATGTCTGTGTTTGCCGTTTTTCTCCTTTGCCCAGAAAGCAGGAGAGTCAAGGCAATTGACCCGGCAAGATTCCTTGCGTTTGCAGCAGTTGTTGAATGGACAAGTGGAAATCGTCATCGATGATGAAACTCAGCAGGAGATAGACCGCTTGTTTAATCCTGAGAAGTGGAAAATGAAATCTACTCCTTTCCCTAAAAAGAATATGAAGTTTGAGACAGAACTTCCCCGATATTACATTTCCCAAGTAGATACGGTTGACGGCCGTGGGTATATCCGTCTTTTGCCTTATGGTCCTTTTGAATCTCCTGAAGAAGAAAAGATTTATGTGGAGATTCCGCTTAATAAGGAATATCTGGCAGGTTATGATCCGCGGCTCGAACCGGCATCGGCAGGAAAGTTCACTCCTAGTGCTTTGATGGTGGGAGCCGGTATCAGCACCACTTTTAACGCGGATAAACTCTTGGGCATCATATTCAGCAAGAAAATGCGTGCCAAGGTAAAGAATGCCAAGGAAGCCAAGTCGTGGGAAGGATATTAGCCTGCAGAACTAAGCGTTTTCTTCCTTTCTATTAAGCCGTTTTATGCGGTAGATTATTAGTCCCTGCCACAGTAGAACGTGGGAGTGTGTCAAAACCAAACCGGTCTATCCCATCGTCAGCTGTAGGGGCAGGGTTTGCCTGCCCGAAGACACAAAGCAA
>ENA-ORHU01000206-ORHU01000206.1-human-gut-metagenome-genome-assembly--contig:-NODE-206-length-15256-cov-6.27722_pt1 | contig 15256 bp, 19 predicted proteins | sample MGYA00243022_ERZ508730 | MGnify/ENA primary metagenome ERZ508730 (study PRJEB26277, sample SAMN04329827) | human gut metagenome | biome: human-associated habitat | host: Homo sapiens | place: USA...
AAATAGCTCTCCACTACTGCATAGATGTTGAAGCCGGTTGTGGCACCCGCAGCCAAATCCAATGACTCAACCATTTTCTCTACTGCTTGATGAATGCGTTTCTTACTGATAAAATGCAGTTCATTACTATGAATTAAGCTCTTTTCCATGATATTTTCTGTTTTAGTTATTGTAGTTATAACATTCTATCAAGCAAGTTAGTTCATGTAGATTGAACAGACTTGACAGTCGACCGAACGATATTTCTTTTTATATTTGCCAAAAATATAAGCGCGGCAATGAAAGAACTGTTTATAAAAATACTCCGTTTTCTGATGTTTGTACTGGTCGTAGCTTTGGGCTGCATCGGATATAACATCTATGAAGATACGTTGGCTGCTGTGTGGATACCCGTAGGGGTAGGACTTGTGGTGGCAGTCGTTACACTTCCTCTATATAAAAAATGGATATGGCTGACAACGATGGAGCAAAAGGCAGTGAATATATTGTGTCATGTGGTGTGCGTGGGTGTCATCAGTTGTTCGCTTTTTCTGGTAGGAAATTATCAGATGGCGGCTCCTGCTTCGACAAAGGAGGTGACGGTCACCGTACTTGAGAAGCTGATAAAAGAACATGATAAGAGACGTAATGTAGGCAAGCATCGTTATGTGTCGGACGGAGTACGTAAGGAGTATTACTTAAAGGTGGCTTTCGAGGATGGAGCGATAGAGACCTTGCATGTTTCCACAGCCACATACAACAAAGCACGAAAAGACAAACCGAAAGTCTTGACTTTGCAGAAAGGAGCTTTCGGATTGCCGGTGATAACGAAGGGGTTATAGTTCTAATTCCCCCATGCAAGACATCAGATGAGGAACAGAATGCTCTTCTTAAAGATTTCTGCGTACAAAATGTCCGTCAATCCAAATGGTGGCATGGTGTCCTTTGAATTTCAGTAATACATAATTGGGATCTGTCGGGCCTTTGCTGAAGTGTGCGCTGAACCACTCTTGCCACATTTCCTGCTTGGTGGCTTCGTCTTCTATAATCTCCACCTCACCGGTGAGCACTACGCTGTTTCCTTTTTCCTGAAAGCACAAACCTGCTTTCGGATTGGCTGCAAACTCCTTTGTTTTAAGACTGTCTTTGCCGGTCGCCAACCATACGGTTGTGGCCCCTTCCGACTTGATGTTGCTCATTGGAACGGGGCGGGGATATCCCTCTTGGTTGATGGAAGTGATGACGACGGTTTCGCATCTTGCCAAGATTTCTGCTGCTTTCTCGATTAATGTTGCCATATTGGATGTTTTTATTGATTTGATTGCTGCAAATATAGGCATGGTAATAGGAAGAGCTATTGTAAAAAATCGACTTTTATGTTTTCACATAACTCAAAGTCCCTTCTTCCAATGGAGCGGAAGTGAGAAGCTGGCTTGGCGCGTTGCCGGACATCTTTTTGATTTCTTTTGAGAGATGGGAAACATCATAATATCCTGCTTTGATGGCAACGGACAGCAGATTGTCGAAAGAGGTACTTCGCAACAAGTCTACAGCATGTTTGAACTTCATAATCCGACTGTACTCTTTGGGTGTAAGTCCGGTGTGCTGCTTGAATTTCCGTTCGAAATGGCGTTGGCATAGGCAAGTCTCCTCCGCTAACCGGAGGAGTGACAAGTCACCCTTGCATCGATTGATTTGCTGTATGGCGAACAGCATGCTCCGTTCTGCTTTTGGACTGTATCGGCATAAGGCTTGAAGCAGGAAGTTTTCAATAAAGACCAGGTGCTCTTGAATGGTTCCCAGTTCGCCCAGTCTCTCTGCAAAAGAGTGGGTAAAGAGGCTTGTAAGCTCATCGGCGTTTAACCGTAAGTTGGTGAGCTCCTGCAAAGGGAGGTCCATGAAGCGAAGTATTCCGCAAGGCAGAAAACGGATTCCCAGCATATGGATTGTTACCGTATGGGTCACCAATTCAGAATATTTGGTCATGGCTCCAATGAAGTAGGCATGGTAGGGCTGCATAACGAGGCTGTCGTGTACGGCCTTAGGAGCTTCACCCAACGCGATTATAAAGTCAGTGCTTCCGTCAGGCAGGATATTGATGTGCATGCCGTATCCGGGTTGTCCTTTAAACTCCCAATATTTGTCAATATAGGGGGAGAGCAGGGGGCTGGGATGATATTCTTTGTACATAGGTTGTAAAGATAGGAATAAACTTCGAAGATAGGGAAATCCCTATGTATAAATAGAGAGAATCACGGAAAAGGAGGTTTTTATCATACTACATTTGCTGTATGGATAAATACTAAAACTTTCTATTATGAAAAAGATGTCAGTTGTTTTAGGCTTGTTACTCGCTGTCTTGGTGACGGGCTGTGGCATTTATGAGAGCTACGGGTTTGATTATAAGCAGTTGAGCAGCATTGAACGTGGTATGAGCTTTAAAGAGGTGTGTACCATTTTAGGAGAGCCTGCATTTAGAGATTTGAATAAGGAGGGAGAGGCTTGGACATTCCGTGCTTATACTCCTGCGGGGTGGTCGGCTGTCAAGGTGTGGTTCAAAGACGGAAAAGTGGACGAAATGAAGAGCTATCTGGAGGATACTTATCCAGTTACCACTTCGCGGGACAAGAGTTTCATGGACGAGAAAAAAGAATCTTCCGACAAGAGTAGCGAAACAAAGGTAATAGTTTCGCCGGAAGGGAAACATTACATCAAAATGGGCTCGGTAGTAGTCACTCCCGAAGGCAAGCATATAATAGTACCTTGATTATACCAGCATAATCGTTTCCGGATATAGTATAATGTGAATATACCTTTCTATAAAGTGCTGATATTTATAAAGTTCTATATTTTTTGCAGATTTTAGGTATATGTAGTTCAAAGAATGTTATCTGAAATGAAAAGAATGGGCAATGTTTGTCATTGCTCTGTCTTTATCTTATATTTGAGTAGATAATATAGGATATCATTTTAAGAAAGGAACTAATAATAAGATAATAATATGAAGAATATTGAGAAGGCGACCAATAATATGAAAATGGTATATTCCATTCTGTGCAATCTTAAGAAGTGTACAATCTTTGAATTACAGAAACTGACGAAGTTCAGGGATGTGGATTTGTGTTTGGCCTTGGGGTATCTGCTGCAGAATAACCAGATTTATCAGAAGCGTATTGATAACATGGTTTACTATGGAGTCGTCGCAAAATGAAAAGATATACAATAGGTTTACCACACATTTTGCTTACATGCTTGCATGGTGCTTTCTAATTGTTTGTTATATCGCGTTTTACGGTATGTAAGCAGACGCTATGCAAGTATGTAGGCAAACTTTGCTTGCATGCTGTTTTTTCTTGTGCAAATGGCTGGTTTTCTTTCCGCAAAGAACGGCTCTTTCTTCTACTAAAAGCTTATTAATGACTATTGTGCACGGTTGTGATGCAGTTTCTTCACTATTGTGGTACGGCTTCTTCATGCTTGTGGAGAAGTCGTACTACAATAGTGCGCATGCCTAACTATCATTTATTCAGTGCATTGACAGCCTATGTTAGAGCAATGAAAGACTGATAGACTGTCTTTCATTGGCTGTGTGTTTACCTTCAAAAGAGTGATATGGTAGTGGATAATGTTCATGTTTTGCTGCTTTTTCAGTGAAAGAAATCATGAATATTTGGATACTTGAAAAAGAAGTCCCACCTTTGCACGCGAATTAGAAAACCAAAAGAGTTTTGTAATCCTCATCGGAGGGCTGTAAAAATGCCGGATAAGATGACTGGGTAAAACCAATCATTTTATCCGGCATTTTTTTGCTTTTGTGCAAGACAATAACCTATAAATATAGTTGAACATGAAAAGAGATGCAATTGATTTGAGTACACTGAATGTGTTTACATTGTTTCGGAAATATTTTGTTCCTACGTTGCTGGGTATGCTCAGTATGTCGGCCGTAACAGCGATTGACGGGATATTTGTCGGGCATGGAGTAGGTAGCGACGGGATTGCGGCCGTAAATATCTGTGTCCCTTTACTGATGCTTTTTACGGGAATCGGGCTTATGGTTGGTGCCGGGTGTTCTGTGGTCGCTTCTATCCAATTGTCGAGAGGCAAAAGCAAGTCTGCTCGGTTGAATGTGACACAAGCATTACTGTTTGTAACGATTGTAGCTTTGATACCCTCTGTTTTGATGATGGCTTTTCCGGCAGAAACAGCCCGGATGCTCGGCTCTTCCGAACATCTGTTGCCTATGGTGGCGGATTATCTGCTGTGGTTTGTTCCGTCATGGGTCTTTCAGATATGGATAACGGTGTCGCTGTTCGTCATTCGTCTGGACGGTGTTCCAAAGCTGGCTATGGTGTGCAGCCTGATTACGGCTGTAATCAATGTGGTGCTCGACTGGCTGTTTATCTCTCCTATTGGCTGGGGCCTCATGGGAGCGGCATTAGCCACTTCCATCAGCATCAAGGCCGGCGAACTGGTGGCGATAGTCAAGCCAGCGGCTTTCCGTGCGGAATATTGGTTACCAGTGCCGTATCGGTTCTTCTGCCTTATTGGGAGAGGCGACGCTTGCAGTTCTTATGTTCTTCGGGAACCAGGCATTTATGTCCTATCTGGGGGACGATGGCGTAGGGGCATTCGGTATAGCGTGCTATTATATTCCTTTTGTTTTCATGGTAGGTAATGCTATTGCACAATCTGCCCAACCTATTATCAGCTATAATTTCGGACTGGGCTACAAGGAAAGAGTGATGGCGGCGGAACGTATTGCGTTGCTGACGGCTGTGGTCTGCGGTGTGGTTGCAACGGTGGCATTCTCTGTTTATCCTTATCTGCTGGTCGGTCTTTTCATCAGTCTTGACAGTGAAGCGGCGAAGATAGCGATACACGGTTTCCCCTATTTTGCAAGCGGCTTTGTCTTTTTCATTGTGAATATTGCTGTGGTAGGTTATTTTCAGAGTGTTGAAAGAATAAAGCCGGCTACGATTTTTGCTTTGTTGCGTGGCTTTGTTTTCCTTATTCCGAGTTTTATTCTGTTGCCGAAGTTCTTGGGTGTGTCGGGTATCTGGTTGGCAATGCCACTCTCGGAGGCTTTGACAATCATTGTGATTCTGCTTTTTGTTCTGAAGCATCGGTATGCTTATAAAGTTTCCAGCCAACTCATTACGTCGTAGATGCCTTTAAAAAAACGAGGTTGTGCCAACGTTTTGACATAACCTCCTAAAACCGTAACCAAAGATTTCTAAAATTGGCGAGATTGGACAATCATACATTTGTATGAACTCTATATATTTGCAAATTATATCGTTATAGATGAAAAGTAGCACTGAAAATATATACAAACAGAAAGTCAATCAAGTAATTGATTACATAAATTTTAATCTGCATCAGCCATTGCAATTGAATGTAATAGCCGACATAGTAAATATGTCTCAACGGCAATTGCTCCGTATGATGAGTTCTGCTTTGGATGAACCATTATACTCTTATGTGGCGAGGCAACGAGTAGAACGAGCTGTACTATATATGCAAACTGAAGACATGAGTTTACAGAATTTGGCTGGGTTAGTCGGCTACGATAATCCGCAATCGTTCTCCAAAGCATTTAAGAAACAATTTGGTATCTCTCCCAAAACATATATCAGCAGATTAAGGATGCGATTAAAAGAGTGCGAACATGATGGAAAGGAGTGCGAATTGCATTCTGAAGTCTACAATTTCGAGGGATTAAATTTAGTATATATCCGTATATGGGGTAAGTACGGAGAGGAAGAACCTTATGAAACAGTATGGAGTAAATTGATACATTTCTTAAAGAGCAATGACTTACTTCTGCCCGATACACGTTTTATTGGGTTAAGTTTTGACGACCCTAATGTGACAAACCCTAATCAATGTCGTTTCTATGCTTGTGCATCGGTACAAAAGGAAATTATGCCTACTTGTGAATTTGGTACAATCCGGCTACCACAAGGTAAATATGCGGTCTATACGTTGCAGGGGTATTATACTGATTTGCAGGACTGGTATAACATCATTAACGTAAGCCAAGAATATTCACTTCGTCATGGGATGTCTTTTGAGGAGTATATCAATTATTCAAAAGAAAATAAAAAAGAGAGTATCACCAAAATCTACATACCGATAAAATAAATAAAAGCATGGAAAATAGTTTACCTAAATATATAACTCTAACAGAGGATAATATAGATAAAGAACATATCTGCTGCGCATTCTCTGACAAAAAATGCTTGGAAGGATATGAGTCCAAAAAGGAATGGCTAAAAAAGGAATTTGCTAATGGCTATGTTTTTAGGCGGCTTGATGCACGAGCCAAAGTTTTTATAGAATATGTTCCTGCTGAATATGCGTGGCTTCCGGTTACTGCCCCTAATTATTTAATGATTAATTGTTTTTGGGTTTCAGGGCAGTATAAAGGTCAAGGGCATGGATATAATTTGCTCCAATTTGTGATTGAAGATGCAAAAAAGCAACAAAAAAATGGATTGGTTACTGTTGTAGGTACAAAAAAGAACCATTTTATGAGTGATACGAAATGGTTGCTGCAACATGGCTTTAAGGAAATAGAAAAACTTCCAAATGGATTTTCATTGTTGGTAATGAGTTTTCATGAGAATAGTGCAGTTCCATATTTTAATGATTGCGTCAAAAGTGGAGAATGCCCCGACAAACTGGGAATAGTGGCTTATTATTCTAATCGTTGCCCATATACGGATTATTATGTAAATGGAGTGTTGCGTGTTCTTGCGCAAGAAAGAAATATTCCTTTGAAAGTAATTAAATTGGAAACGAGAGAGCAAGCACAAAACTCTCCTACACCAGCTACTATATTTTCTCTTTTTTACAATGGGAAGTTTGTAACTACGGATTTAAGTATTTGTACTGAGTCTAAATTTACAAAACTATTAAAGTAGTAAAATGAAAGAACTGGTTAATAACATGTTAGCTGAAATAGAGGTCAATATATCTGAAATCGACCTCTACGGTTATGATATTGTTGAAACTTTTCTTTCAATAGTGCGTCGTTTGCAAGCGGTTCTCAATGATTTAAAAACAAAACTGCAAATTCATTCCTTCTATAAGATTTATCGGATAGAAACACAATGCCCCGATGGTAGTAATGATGTAATCAGAAACTATATTAAGTAAAGAACTGGATAACCTGACCTGCTTCTTTAACCGTAATCTGGACTTTTACCAATATTATCGTTTTCATTCGACCTTGTATGATGAATATTATGTTGTTCGTGGAAAGTTTGATTTACGCCTATGTACCGATAGCGCACAATTCGATAAAGACCTGAATTTCTCAACCTTGTTTCTTCGGGTGGCATTAACAATGGCAACGTGGGAATAAAAGAAATGATGAATTTTCTCAGTACGGTTCTCTAAATGGAGTTAGGCGATTATTATGCCGCTTATATTGCCATGAAAGAACGGAAGAAGGATTGGACGGCATATCTTAGTCGTTTGCAAGACAGCTTAGTCAAACGAATGGACGAAGGATAGTAAATGACAAACTTCTGTTTTTCTTTTCGCCAGTATTATATTGCTTCAATCTTATAAATCAACCATTTAGTCTTGTTGGGGTACCGTGCTGTGGATGCTTTCCAGCATAGAATTGATATGTACGGCTTCTGCGGTTCTGCCGGAAGCCTTGCCTAACTTCACGCTCCAGTGAGCCGGATTTATTTCCAGTTTGGTGTTGAACTGGGCTACAACTTGGTCGATAGTGATACGTGCGATAATCGGTGCGTTGCCGTTCTTCTTTACTGCATTTCGTTTGACGAAATAGAGTAGCTTGAAAGTACTTCTCATAATCTCTTTTTTAGTTACAAAATTAAATTGATGAACTGAAAATGAGATATTTGCAGTACGGACAAATCAAGACAACAAACCGCCAATTTCAGACATTCCGTGACCTAAAATCCGAAAGGTCGGACAAGTCACGAATTGGTCACGAAAGTATGTCTTTTTGTGACCATTTCGTGTCTTAGGTCACGGACTTTATACAAAGAAAAAACTCCTGCAATACCTTGATATTGTAGGAGTTGTCTTTTCTTTGTCTGGTTTTGTCCAGCTTCTTGGTGATCCGCCTGGGGCTCGAACCCAGGACCCCAACATTAAAAGTGTTGTGCTCTACCTGCTGAGCTAGCGAATCAGACCTTATTGCTGTTAAGCGGGTGCAAAGATAGCTACTTTTGTTTAAAAAACAAATGGATTAAGGGAAAAAGTTTTGAGAACGACTTCTGCTTTTACTTTTCTTGTTGATTATCAGTCTGTTCAAACTTGTGAATTTTTTCTCTGTTTATGATGAAACGTTGATAGTAGGAGAGCATAAGGGTGGTAAGCGGAAGTGCTATAATCATACCCAGCATACCCATCAATGAGCCCCAAATTGATAAAGACAGTAGGATGATGGCAGGGTTCAGGCCCGTAATTTTCCCCATGACACGCGGTACGATGAATCCGTCTTGAATGGCTTGTACTATGATGAATACCGCAAGGGCCGATGCAATGATAATCCAGAAGTTTCCTCCCGTATCCGCTGCTTTCAGTATGGCCAGCACGATGGTAGGTATAAAGCCGATAATCTGTAAATAAGGCACTAGGTTTAAAGCACCGATGAACAAGCCGAGCCCAATGGCCAGTGGGAAATCAATAATCAGAAAACCTATACTGAACAGAATACCGACACACAATGCCACGAATGCTTGTCCGCGGAAGTATCTGTTCATGCCGTCTTTCACATCGTTCATTACATTGATTACGAAGGGCCGGTATTTCTGTGGTACCAGGTGGGGCCACCCTTCGGAAATGCTTTCATAGTCCAGCAATATGAAGATTATATAGAGAAGAATGAGAAAGAAAGTGAAGAAGCTGAACAGTAGATTGACGGATTCTGACAGCAAGGACCAGAGCCGGGGAACGGTTTCCTTGATGGCGTTCAGCATATTCTCTTCCTTGAACAATTGGGTGACAAACTGGGTGTCTATGTTCTCACGAAGGAATTCAGAGAGTGTTTTGGGCACATTGCCGTCGTGGGTTCCGTTGGAAAAGTAGTCTATTACCAAATCTTTTACCCTGACGAATTCGTCCATCATGGGAGGCACAAGCAGATAAAATGCGGTTCCTCCTACAATCAGAATACTGAATAAGGCGCAGAAGATGGATATGACCCGGTTCTTGAGCCTTAATCTGTACTGGAAAAAGGTGACCAGGGGGTATATCAGATAGGCAATGAGCCATGCGATGAAGAATGGCAGCAATACGCCGCTTAGACGCTTGAAGAGCATAAGGATGCCGATAATAATGACACCGAGTATGACACCGCGGATAAAACTGTCGAATGTAATCTTTTTGCGTTCCATAATGCTCTGTTTTTTGTATTCTTTAATGACCGCTTTCCTTTTGGGCGGCGTGGATGGCTTGCTGATAGCACTCCCGGCATAGCGGTTCGTACTCTTCGGTTTCTCCCAGCAGTACTTGTTTGTCGTTCTTGACGGTGCGGTGGGAGAAAGAGGCGAGTTGGCCGCATTTCACACAGATGGCATGTACTTTGGAAACTTCGTCTGCAATGGCACACAGTCCCGGCATAGGACCGAATGGAATACCGCGGAAGTCCATATCCAGTCCGGCAACAATGACGCGTATACCATTGTTGGCAAGCTGGTTGCATACATCAATCAGGCCGCTATCAAAGAACTGGGCTTCGTCAATGCCCACTACATCTATCTCTGAAGTGAAGAGCAGAATGCTGGCAGACGAGTCGATGGGAGTGGAGGCTATGGAATGACTGTCATGCGATACTACATCGGCTTCGGAATAACGGGTGTCTATGGCGGGCTTGAATATCTCTACGCGTTGTATGGCAAATTTTGCCCGTTTCAGTCTCCTTATCAGCTCTTCGGTTTTGCCGGAAAACATAGAACCGCAAATGACCTCAATTCTTCCCCTGCGTTTGGTTTCCTGTATATGATCTTCTGAGAATAATACCATGCTTTCGAGTGTTATATTTAAGCGCAAAAGTAACACTTTTGTTTGCTTTCCGATATTTTTTCATTATTTATTTCTACATTTGTAGCGTTAACACGGACTGTGTAAAGGATATGCAAACCTTATTAAATGACATAGAATTAGATATTCAGGAATTGAAATGTTTGATGCAAGCCATTTCAAGTGATACCAATCCGACATTGAGGATTGTGGCAAAACGGAATATCCAGCAGATGAAGGTACGCTTGGAGGCGTTGCAAGAACTGCTTGAGGAGGCGCCAACGGCTGTTGTGCCGCCCCTGAAGGAAATCCCTACTGCTACTACTCCTTTGGCTGGACCGGTTTCTCCGGTTGTACCGGTCGTCCCTGATACAATGAAGATGGTATGTGAGGAACCGGAAACAGTTCATACGGCTGAAGCGCTCCAGACTGTTGTAACTTCGGCATCTCCTATTTTGGCAGAACGTATCAAGCCTGCCAAGGATTTGAGACATGCCATCAGTCTGAACGATTCATTCCGTTTTGTCCGCGAGCTGTTCGCAGGCGATGCTGCACGGATGAATGAAGTGGTACGACGTTTGGGTGAGGCTCCTTCTTTGGACAAGGCTATTGATATTTTCGTTTCGGAAGTGCAGCCGGATGATGAGAATGAAGCCGCTGTCGATTTTATGGAACTCCTCAAAAAATATTTCAGCTAAACAACCGATAAGTATGGGAAAACTTTATGTAGTGCCTACCCCGGTAGGGAATTTGGAAGATATGACATTCCGTGCTATCCGGATTCTGAAAGAAGTGGATTTAATATTGGCTGAGGATACACGTACTTCCGGCATATTGCTGAAACACTTCGAAATAAAGAATGTGATGCAATCTCACCATAAATTTAATGAACATAAAACGGTTGAAAGTGTTGTTAATAGAATAAAGGGGGGAGAAACTGTAGCTTTGATTTCGGATGCAGGTACACCGGGTATATCCGACCCGGGCTTTCTGGTGGTCAGAGAGTGTGTGCGCAACGGCATCGAAGTGCAATGCCTGCCGGGAGCGACAGCTTTTGTGCCGGCATTAGTGGCTTCCGGATTGCCGAATGAGAAGTTCTGTTTTGAAGGTTTTCTTCCACAGAAGAAAGGAAGGATGACTCGCCTGAAGGCATTGGCCGGGGAGCGTCGTACCATGGTGTTCTATGAGTCTCCCCACAGATTGGTAAAAGCTTTGGCGCAGTTTACCGAACATTTCGGTGCCGGACGTCAGGCATCTGTTTCGCGGGAAATTTCAAAGGTGCACGAAGAAACGGTGCGTGGAACGCTTACAGAATTAATAGAACATTTCACGGCGAACGAACCGCGCGGTGAAATTGTGATTGTAGTAGCAGGAATAGACGATTAAATAACTTCATTAACCAAACGTAAAACGAAAGCGTATGAAAAAGTTAGCAGTTTTAATTGTATGCGCGGCTGTAATGGCTTCGTGTGACAGTTTCTCTGGTGGCAGTAAGAACCAGCTGAAAGCTGAAAATGATTCTTTATTGATGGAACTGACTCAGCGTAATGCTGAATTAGACGAGATGATGGGTACTTTCAATGATATTTCAGAGGGATTCCGCCAGATTAATGCGGCGGAGAGCCGTGTGGATTTGCAACGTGGCGCTGTGGCAGAAGGCTCTTTGAATGCCAAGCAGCAGATTGCGTCGGACATTGAATTTATCCGTAAACAGATGGAAGAGAACAAGGAGCAGATTGCCAAACTGCAATCTATGTTGAAGAACAGCAAAAACAACTCTGTTCAGTTGAAGAGAGCTGTAGAATCTTTGACTCAGGAGTTGGTGGCAAAGACCCAGCGTATTGAAGAATTGCAGGCTGAGCTGGCTTCCAAGAATATCCGTATCCAGGAACTGGATGCTGCCGTGACCGGCTTGTCTAGTGAGAAGGAGGAATTGACTGCCGAAAATGAGGCGAAGGCCAAAACCGTTGCCGAGCAAGATAAGGCACTTAACACAGCTTGGTTTGTGTTTGGCACAAAGAAGGAGCTGAAAGACCAGAAGATATTGACAAATACCGGGCTTTTCAAAAAAGGCCAGGTGCTGAAAGATTCTGATATCAACAAGGACTACTTTACACAAGTGGATATCCGTACGACAAAAGAGATTAAACTATACTCCAAAGATGCTGATATCTTGACCACTCATCCTGCTGGCTCTTATGCGTTGGAGAAAGATGATAAAGGACAGCTGACTTTGAAGATTACAAATCCGAAAGACTTCTGGAGTGTGTCCAAGTATTTGGTAATCCAAGTAAAATAACACTGTTATAAGATTGATACAGAACGGACGCAGGTTATTGGAATTGATAATCTGCGTCTATTTTTATATATACCTTTCCTTTAAGTAATGGCATCTCAATATAAAAACCTCTTTTTTGATCTGGACGATACGCTTTGGGCATTTTCCCTTAATGCACGTGATACATTCGAAGAAATGTATCACAAGTATGACTATGGTCGTTTCTTTCGCTCTTTCCTGCATTTCTATACTCTTTATCAGCATCGTAATACAGAGATGAAGGAAGAATACGGTAGAGGGCAGGTCATTAAAGAAAAGTTGAACCGCCAAAGTATCCAATATCCACTGGAGGCAGTAGGGGCGAGGGATGTTGCTTTGGCTGAGGCTTTTTCTGATGATTTCTTTTCGGTCATTCCCACAAAAAATCGGCTGATGCCGCATGCTTATGAGGTGCTGGAATATTTGGCGGGGAAATATAACCTCTATATCCTTTCCAATGGTTTCCAAGAACTGCAATGTCATAAGATGCGTTCGGCGGGTATCGACCGCTTTTTTAAGAAGATTGTTCTCTCTGATGACATCGGTATCTTGAAGCCCTGGCCCGAAATCTTTCATTTTGCACTTTCTGCCACACAATCCGAGGTGCATGATTCTTTGATGATAGGCGATAGTTGGGAAAATGATGTGATAGGAGCCAAAGGAGTGGGTATGCACCAAGTGTTTTATAATGTAACCGGGAAGGAAGAACTGCCTTTTCAACCGACTTATCATATCAGTAATCTGAAAGAATTGATGCAGATTTTGTGACATTGAAATTTTTAATTGTACTTTTGTCTGCAGAAACGTATATTATACAGCTATGGACACAATCTTACCTTTCGCTCTACTTTGTTTTACCTCCTTCTTTACGTTGACAAACCCTCTCGGCACCATGCCGGTGTTTTTGACCATGACGCATGGAATGACGGACCGTGAACGGCAGTCGGTAGTATCGCGCGCCACTTTGGTTGCCTTTATTACGATTATGGTCTTTACGTTTGCGGGACAGTTCCTCTTTAAGTTCTTCGGTATCTCTACCAATGGTTTCCGTATTGCCGGTGGAGTTATTATCTTTAAGATTGGCTTCGATATGCTGCAAGCCCGTTATACTCCAATGAAGCTGAAAGACGAGGAAATCAAGACTTATGCCGATGATATTTCCATTACTCCTCTTGGAATTCCGATGCTTTGTGGTCCCGGTGCCATAGCCAATGCCATTGTGCTGATGCAGGATGCCCACACCATTCAGATGAAAGGAGTTCTTATAGGAATGATTGCCTTTATTTATCTGATTACCTTTTTCATATTGCGTGCTTCCACGCGGTTGGTCAAAATTTTGGGTGAGACGGGAAACAATGTGATGATGCGCCTAATGGGACTTATCCTGATGGTTATTGCCGTTGAGTGTTTTGTCAGCGGAGTGAAACCTATATTGGTGGATATATTGAAAGAAGGAGGCATACCATCACTGGCACACCTCCTCTAAACACTTTATTTATAAAAACACATTGGGAAAATTCCCAAGTTTCTTTAGGCTACTATTGATTAATAGCCTGGATTTTGTTCTATGTTCGGATTGGCATTGATTTCACCGACGGGAATCAACGGGAACGCTTTCTTGGAGTCGCGGTTGAATGTACTCGCTTCTTCGCTCAATACGTCGTGCCATCCTCTGTCATTAACGTCCGTGTAGCGTGTAACGGTTTCACCTCGGCGCATAACATCGAAGTAGCGCTGTCCTTCACCTACAAGTTCCTTGCGGCGTTCGATGTAGATGCGGTCTAATGTGATGTTTCCGCTGGTTACTTGTTTGCTTTCATCCGTTGTGCGGTTGGAGATGATATCGTTCAGCAAGTTGGCAGCCTTGTTCTTGTCTCCGGCTTGGAAAGCTGCTTCTGCTGCTGACAAGTAAACTTCTGACAAGCGCAGCAATGGGACATTGGAGTAACGTACATCTCCGTTTACAGCAGGCATTTTGTTGATGTAAACTTTACGTTTGTCAAATCCTCCTGCTGCCGCTGCCAATAATATGTCGTTACGGATGTCTGCCGGGTCGGATGTAAGCATGTCAGAGAAGTCTTTTGTGACAATTACATCTCCATATCCGGGAGAAGCGCCAGCCTTGTCTGCATATAAGTAGGCAATACCTTCACGGTCTGTCCAGTCAGTATTGTTGTTGATGGAAATCTCGAACATGATTTCTTTTGAATGATTGGCATCACTTTTGCTCCATGCAGCAACATATTCTGACGGTTCCCAAAGTTTGTAAGACGAGTTTGATATGATGTCTTCAGCTACGGATAAAGCCTTGCTCCATTCGCCTTTTGTCATATATACACGTACCTGCAAGGCTTTGGCAGCCCAAAGGTTGACATAACCCACTTCATTGGTTTTGGGCAGTGCATTTGAGTTGATTGCATCTGTCAAATCCTTTTCAATAGCCTCATAACATTGGGCTACCGTGCTGCGGCTTGGCTTTTCTGTCGATTCCAGCGGGGAGGTAGCGATGGGCACACCGAGTGAGCTGCCTTGATCTACTGTATAAGGTTTACCGTAGATACGTGTAAGGTCAAACAGTGCCATGGCGCGCAGAACTTTTGCTTCTGCATCATATTGGTCAATAGTGGCTTTTGCCTCTGCCGCGTCGGTCAGGTTGCCACTTTCTGCTGCCTGAATCAGACGGTTGGCGCGTGCTATGACTACATAAGGCATCTGCCATACGGCTGTTGAGGTGGTGAAATTGTCGGCAGTTGTATATTCCATATAGTAGTAGAAGTTTGCTCTTCCACTTCCACCGTTATATTCATATTGGATATCTTCCCCTCTCATGTCACCGTATACGAACATGAGGCGTCCATAATAATTAATCAGGCTACTGTTACCTTTAACGGCAGCATAAAGTCCCGTCCGCACATTGGCCAAATCATCGCAGATCTAGATAGCGGATTC
>ENA-ORHU01000213-ORHU01000213.1-human-gut-metagenome-genome-assembly--contig:-NODE-213-length-15094-cov-5.81974_pt1 | contig 15094 bp, 12 predicted proteins | sample MGYA00243022_ERZ508730 | MGnify/ENA primary metagenome ERZ508730 (study PRJEB26277, sample SAMN04329827) | human gut metagenome | biome: human-associated habitat | host: Homo sapiens | place: USA...
CATCGATTCCTAATCCTCCAACATTACAACTTCCAGTTTCGCAGGAAGGCAAAGGAAAATAATTCCATTATCTGAACGAATTATTGATGGCCGCATGTATCACACTGTTTTCCGGAATATGCTTATACGCAGTCTGAGCAATCCATAGATTTGAGAATGGCAAATCAGGAATAGCATCAATCATCGTACTACACTGTTTCTTTAGTTCTTCATACAGACTTGTTTCCTTATATTCGCCAATAGAATAGTTCTCAAAAAAATCTACCTCCTCCATTGAAATCATCGCTGTTAGCTTGTAGAATCTATCATGATAAATACCATCTTCATTGACCATCCACCACTCTTTAGCACAACACATAGCCTCAGATGTATAATAATCACCGCAAACAGTACCAATATAGATTAACAAAGCAATGTCCTGAAGCAACTTCGAACATCCTTCTTCATCCTTCTTGGGTTGCAACAATAGAATAATTGACACGATATTTGCCTGTGTAATTACTGGTCAAATCACAAAGCACAACAGCGTTGTTCTTCTCACAAAAAAGTTCAACTGCTTTTACAGTCTTAGCATTCCATTTCTGATGAGCCCCAACCAAAATAGCGATATTGCCCTGTGGTAAAGGTGGAAGTTCTTCTTTCTTCTTATATGTTTTGATTACCCTTACTTTAGGCAATTCCTTCACCAAGAATCCAAGACTGTCATACGATTCCATAACTACACATACCGGACCACCACCGCCTGTATATAAATTATTGATAGCCTCATTCAGTTTGGTTGTGACTATTCTTTCATCTTTATGATTTCTACATACAGGAATATTCACCCTGTATTTTGCCACATCATTGGGTAATACCGCATTGTCAATGGATTGCGGTTCATAGCTCCCCGTACGATTCTCACCACGTCCTGTCATAATAGCCAATATAGGTAATTTGCGATAGAAAGCCTCGGTTAGCCCAGGCAGATAATTTCTTGACGCAGTAGCCTCCGTACAAGTTACCACAATGGGCTCTCCAGATTCTGCAGCTATGCCACAAGCCATATAAGCAGCAGACCTTTCATCAACACATGAATACATTTCAAAATAAGGATCGTGTTGCATACTAACCACTAAAGCCATATTCCCTGTACCCGGTGAGGCTACCACCTTCTTGATCCCATACTCTTTAAGAAGAGCCATAAGCACCAAAGTTCCTTTATCATCTGTATAATAATCATGTCCCATAATTAGGTATGTTTTTATTTGATTTTTTCAAACATTAATTATAATAGCTATTTTAATAGATACTATATAACTTCTGCATTTGACTTAATATTATCAGTAAAAATCAGAAGCTTATAAAAACAAATCCACTTTATTTGATTTGAAATTTTACGACAGATTTTAACGCTTCTAAATAACCATGTCCCCATTTTAAATCCGGTTCCATATAATTCCCTTCCCCCCATTCATTCCATGCACTAAGAAATACCAAACGATGATCATCATCTTTATCTTGAATAGATTTACATACTTCGGCTACATGCTTCTTAAAATTTTTAGGAGATGAATTTACATATATACCAGCACGTCTTCCTGCACGTGGTGTTCTATCAAATCCTGGAGTAATAACCGGATAACAGTTTTCCAACTTATTTTCTGGTGTATCATAATTTCTTACAACCTTATTGTAATCGTATTTCATCAAAGAGATACCCAAATGCCATCCCAATAATGACTGCATACGACGAACAAAACGAAAACCTGCAGCTTTAGCTTCAGCCTCCCAACGCCTATTATGACAAACACCATCGAATCCTAAATTTGTGACAATTTTATAAGAAGACTGCCTCCCTGTAGTAACTCCAATAAAATAAATACCTTTCAAATTATTCTTCTTCGCTAGAAAATTCCACCTATTCATAAACTCCTTAACATTAGGAAAACTTAACGGATCATAAATAAGGAAAATCGGCTTACCTTCAATAGTGATATAACGGTGATCCTTAAATGCTCGCAAACAATACTCAAAATGCTTTATATCATCTTGTTCACCAAGATATTCTTGTTGGGCAATCATTGTATTATTCACCATAGAAGAGCCTTTCACCCAAGTTTTAGTTGTCCAATCATGATTAGCCCAACACAAACAAAATGGAAAATCTGGTTTGCCTAATCGCAAAACTTCTTCAAATGGTTTTTGCAAAAGCATTTTTCCATTTCCAAACCAATAATGATAATAACAAAATCCTTCTATGCCTGCATCACGAGCCAGTTCTGCTTGAGCTTCTCTTACTTCAGGAAGCCTTAAATCATAAAAGCCTAAATCCGCTGGTATATGTGGTTGATAGTGTCCACGGAATAATGGTTTTGCTTTAGCTACATTTGTCCACTCTGTAAATCCTTTTCCCCAATATTTATCATTCTCAGGAATAGGATGATATTGGGGAAGATAAAATGCTATGACCCTTGCTTTGTTTTCTTTCATATCATCGTTTTTTATATTGGTCTATATTTTTTTTAGTTTCTTCTAAATATTTTCTTCCCCATTTTTGGTCTGGTTCCAAATGGTTTCCTTCCGCCCATTCATTCCAAGCATTTATAAAAATAAAATTTTCTTCCTGACTATAAGGCTTGAATTTTTCAAAGACACTGCTAAGCCATTTTCCATATAATTGAGGAGTACTTCCTATAAAAGCAGTGAATCCCTTATGCATACGTCGAGAAGCATTGTCAAAATTTGGTGTAACACAAGGAAATTGCCGATAAGAAGGCAAAGGAGTTTTAATACGATACTTTACATATTTCTTGTATGAATGCAGCATCGTGATTTTTCTATTTAAAAGCTTGCTTAATGTTATATTGAATAACATTTTACAATGCTGAAACTTACCCATGCAGAAAGGCTGAAAATTAATGGACATATCAAAACCCTTGGATAAATATTCCGGAATATTATAGCCAGTGTGTTCAAAAAGAGCTAAATACAATTCCATCTGATGCTTCTGAGCTACCTCGCGCCAAATTTTAATAGTCTTTTCCGCATTGGGCAATAAATGGGCTTTATAAATCGCAAAAAAAGGCTTACCATTAACCCGTATATATCTTCTATCTGAAAATATATGAGAACATAAAAAATCCATGTGAGCTGCATCATCCTCATCCGTATATTGTTGCTCCATTAAGAGATGTTTAAAACCACCATCCCAGTTTCTTGCCCAATTTTCATTTGCCCAACATATCATGAATGGAAAATCCGGTTTCCCGCTTGAAATAATTTCATCCACAGGCCTTTCCATCAGTCGTTTACCATTAAACCAATAGTGATAATAACAAAAACCATAAATACCATATTCTTTGGCCATAGCTGCCTGCATTTCCCGTGCTTCAGGCAAACGCAAATCATAAAATCCAGTGTCAGAAGGTAAATGTGGCTGATAATGTCCTGGAAAACGAGGTCTTGCTTTTGTTACATTAGTCCATTCTGTAAAACCTTTGCCCCACCATTCATCATTTTCTTGAAATGGATAGAATTGTGGAAGATGGATAGCAATCAATCTTTTATTCATAATATAACTAAATTTTCACCATTAAAGCACTTTAATCTTTTTGCAAGGAATAGCAGCTTGTACACTTATACGTTAAACATGATTTATTAAAGATACGGCCACAACAAAACCAAAAAACGATGCAATGCTGGCCTGTAACTGACAAACAATTAGCTCCGGTCATAGCCATTAAGTAAAAGAATATAATGCCTAATTCAAATAGGTTATCTTTAAAGTTCCTTATTCCACGAATGACAACCAAGAGTATAAAAATAGAATAACATATTATCCCAAAATATCCTGTTTCATACATTATCTTCAAATATTGCTGGTCAGTTATTGCCATCTTTCCACTATAATATGCTTCATGTCCATAACGACCGATGCCATCTCCCCAAAAAGTAATTTTCTTAGAATAGAAATCACTAAAAATATTTGTTCTTTCCTTTAAAAATGAAGCTCTTGATCTAAAAAAGAAAATACAATACTAATGCAGCAAACCAAGATGAGTAATAAAAAAAGTACGTATGTACTAAAAGATCGTTTCTGCCCATTGAAAAGACTATTCACTAACAAAGCCAAAGTTATTAATGCCACAAAAGCAATAGGGGCACGTTGCTGTGCTAACACCATAATAACAGCCAAAAAAATCAAAGCGAATGCAATTTTAGTTGTTATCCGTCCTTCCTTATAAGATTTAAACAACAAATAGAAATAAATAATACCACTTCCATAACTAACCCAATATGGATAAGTCCAAAATGCAGATAAACGTGTCATTTCCAAAAAACGACCTCCTTCATTATCTGTAAATCCAGAAAGTTTAAAATCCACGTACCAGCTTGGAGACGTAATATATAATATTAATCCAATGAAACATACCACAAGTACAGGGATTATGGATTTGTCAAAAAAATCCCAATCTTTTGAAGTGCTACTTTCACCTACAAAAAAGAAAATAATAGAAAACAGCTGATACCTAACACCTTCAAACCAAAAAGCCTGTGGATAAATATTGGAAAGACTAGCAATAGCGATAGAAATAGAAAAAAATATAATAAACAAGTCCATTCTTGTTGTTTGATTCCGCAATTTATTAAGACTAATGATAATAGCGCTCAATAAGATTATTAGTTCAAACTTTGCAATTACAGCTAAACCACACCATACAAGAAGCACATCCACCGTCATTAATAAAAAATAGTTACATACAAAATATTTTGATAGAAATTCACTAACAGAAGACGATACCATACTTTAAAGACACTATTAAATTTATACTCACTCTATTCTATCAATCCACAAACTTCAAAATACTAGATCATAAACTATCCAACATTTTTTTAGCTTCCCAAACCTGAGAAGTATATTCGGAAATAATATTTTCTAAATGTTTGCGTATCTCTAATTTATGGTCATTCACATATTGAAAAGCATTTAAAAGTTGCTGATCATTAATGAGATGAACACCATCAACAAGAGTAGTTTCAGGAAGTTGCAAATCTTTAGCAATACCTCTACTTTTAATGCTATATCCAATAGCAACGGTGGGTACACAAGTACTGTAAGCAGAAATAACAGCATGAGTTCTTGCTCCCATAAATATTGTACAGTTAGAAATTACGTAGCGTAATTGACAATAATTCAAACAATCAGCATCTAATAAAGAAATCCGTTTCTTACTTATATATCTATCCTTTACCAAATTACAAATAATCCGGTCATCCTGTGCCCCCCAAAACACATGTGGCACGAGTAGAATATGATAAGATGTATTTTCAATAATATAATCTATTAATTTTATTAGATTCTTTCCAAACAAAGTATTAAATCCATCTTCAGAAGAAACAAAATTACTAATATTAATACCTACAACTTTGCCAGATGCAAAACAAGACGGTAACTTACAGGCTTCTGCTTTAAGAATAAAGGCAGGGTCCGGAAATAAAAAGATATTTTTCAATCCCTTTTTCAGTAGTAATTCTTTTGTAAGCGATTCTCTTGCGTATATAGCAGAAAAATGCTTCAAAGTTTCAAGTTTGCGAAATGTAAGGTTTTCCTCTCCAATTGAACACCCCCAAAGAACAGTTCGTATTCGTCGATCATAAAGATACTCATTTGTATAAATCACTTCATTATCTGCATAACACATCATATCCCCTCCAGTGGACAACATAATATCATGTTTGGTAATCTTCCGTAAAAAAGGGTTATATAAATAGTTATATGTGAAGAGATTTCTACTATATTGTTCTTTAACAAAAACATTTCTGATTTTTCTAATTACCTTAAATAGAAAAGAAAACTGTTTTCGTGCTACTAAAGTTACTCTTTGTTCCAATCCTAAAGACCTGTCAATTTCTATATTACTACTATAGACAACCAATTGTTCCTTAGTACATCCCAAAATATCCATAGAAGCTTTTGTTATAGCTTCGCAACCCCTATTTCCCCCGTTTATATGAATTGGTAAATAATATTTCATATTTAATGATATTTATTAGTTCTATTAATACTTTTTCTACTTGAAACTGCTACATTAAAATTATCCAATATATAACCTGCACCTATTATCACAATCGGAATTTCATTTCGAGGTATATCAAATTGAGACAAATTATCTAATTTATCATATCCAAATGCAACCGACAATGGAATTGTACCAATACCTAGCGAATGAAGAGCATTAATTAAATTCATTGCATATAGACCTCCGTCAACATATGCTTGATGAACCTCATAAAAAAGAAAGGCTCTTAAATCTGTAGTGACAAGTATAGATGTATTAACTTGATCCTCAAAACCATGACATCCCCCTTGCCATTCAATCAGCTTATGACTATTTTCACCTTGAAAAATATGCGTTTTCCAACCTTGACGATTGCAAGCTGATGGGGTTTGTTGAGCCAATGAAAGTGCCTTCTCAAGAACTTCTTTTGTAAGAAGTGTATTTTCAAAATATCGTAGCGAATGTCGGCTATATAGTAATGATTCAAAATTTTTATTACATTCAGAAAGAATATGTTCCTTTGTTTCAGGTTTTATACCTGAAACTATGTTTTTATATGTATGATTATCCAACCTATTAAGTAAAGTATTAAACTTCAATTCAATATCTGATATATCAACTCCTGTTTGTTTTGTATATGTTATATAATAATGTATTGTTGACAGCAAATAGTCGACAAACTCCTTATCCTTATTGTAATACAATGTTACATATTTATCAAGCCTTATTAATAGATTTAACACTTTTTTTTGCCCAAATCCCTTTCGGGGATTTCTCATAGAAAGTCCTTTTTCAATAGTATGATTCTCACGCAACAGAGTATATTGCATCTTCGCTATATCTCTATCTGTATTGATAGAAGCGTTATACTTAACTAGCAACTTAAAAAAATGATAAGCCTCTAACATAAATATTTTTCTAAGGTAATATTTCTCAAGGCTTTTTCTAATTAAAAGTTTTAGAGTTTTAATCATGGTATTCAGCGTCTTATAATTTGTTTAAAATAAACCATATCCTTCCACCCCCAAAACATTGCATAAATTTGAAGTTTTAGAATTTTATGATATGATGGAATAAATATATTTGAGATACATCCTGTGAAGAAGACAGTGATAACAGTAACAATTGCAGAACCAATAATTCCATACTTTGGAATGAACAGATAATTTAATATCACACACAAAAAACATCCCAAAACATTCCGTATAAAAGCCCATTTCTGAATATGCTCTATAATAATAATCTGCCCTCCAGCAGCAGACAATGCCATACCTACAGCTTTAAATGCCATAATTTGCAATACAGGTATAGCCAATGCATATTTTTCACCATAGGTATAAATTATCATCCAATATCATCCAATAAGCAGATAGTGAAATGGCAAGTGCCATTAGCAGTGATACCCATGTAGTTATACCTACAAAAGTACGTTTCTTTGCTTCATAGCTATAAGAATCACATTCTTTTTCCCGTACAAGTATAGGAGTTATAGTCTGCACTAAAATAGCAGGAAGAAATAAAATCAAATCAACAAATTTTCCAGCCGTTGCAAAATACCCAACTTCTGTTTTATTCAACATATTACCTATCATAACTTGATCTATACGCTGATAAATTACTATTGCAGCACCGGATAAAAGTAAAGGAAATGATTCTTTAATAAAAAAAGGTACTATTGTCTTATCAAATGTCCAATTTCTTACTGAGCCCACTATAACTTTATAGCTATAATAATAGCCACTTGCTACCAAAAATGTATCAAAAACCTGAGCTATAATAAAATACTCTAGGGGTGCTTTAAGAAACAATAATCCGATTTTTACTATCGCACCAACCAGGGTTCTAAATATCTCAGATTTGACAATATATTTATTCTCAACTATAGATATAAAATAATTTCTCGACAGTTCCGATATTCCAGTGAAGAGTGTAAGTCCATAAACCAAAATCATTATCGTTGTAAATCTATCTATCTGAAAAACAAATAAAGATAATACTACTCCTAAATAAGCTATTAAAGAAAAACATACACGAATTATAAAACAAGTGCCAAGAATCGAATTTTTTTTTTCTTTGTTACGCGAAAGTTCTCTTATTTCAATATTACTCATTCCAAATGTAGCTACTATTGTAAATATAGACACATAGCTGATAACATAATTCATAATACCATAATTTTCTGGACCCAAATAACGAGCTACAAGAATCCCCACAAATAAGGCACTAACCATGTTCACTATTTTACCTCCTAAAGACCATACAACATTTGTAACTATGGCTTTCTGTTTAAATGATAGAGTAAGTTTTCTCTTCATTTCAGCAATAAATTTATCATAATATAAAAAATTAGGAATTAGCACAAAAGGAAAATATTTTCTAGCCAAGGTGTTCATTCTTGGCACATTTTAAATCCACCCTGCAAATTGTAGGAATTTAATCTGCGCAGTGTAAATCATTTAGACTTTTTATCTCCTATTTCATAACCATAACCATAACCATACCCATACTTGTGTCCATATCCATAACCATATTTATGACCATACCCATAGCCACTCTTTCTTGAATTCAAATCAATGCTATTAATAACTGTAGCCAATTTATCGAATTTCTTCTGATCCCGCAGCACATTAATATACTGATACCCCAACTTCGGAGTTACATCTGCACGACACACATACACGCACATATCAACCACACGACTGGCAATAGCAGTATCGGTCACAATAGCAATAGGAGCCGTATCAAGAATAATGTAATCGTAACGCTCTTTCAATTTCTCTATTGCATCTTCCAGCACCGTACGCGCCATCAACTCTGTAGGATTGGGAGGAATAGGACCACCCGGAAGAATATCAAGATTAGGACTTACATCCGAATGTTGTATCATATCAAAAAGATTGGTATGCTCGGGATCAGCCAAATAATTGGTAATACCTTCCGAGCGATGGGACAGATTTAGGTATGCTCGGGATCAGCCAAATAATTGGTATTACCTTCCGTGCGATGGGACAGATTAAAAACCTTGTTCAGCCCAGGCTTGCGGATATCCAAACCCACAATAACAACTTTCTTACCCATATAGGCCAGACTGACTGCCGTATTGCCAGCAATAAAAGATTTACCTTCACCCGGCTGTGTGGATGTAAAAAGCACCACTTTCTGACTGGCACCAAGCATGAACAACATATTGGTACGCAGACCACGAAAAGCCTCCTCCATCATACCGTTCTGATTCTCCTGAACCACAATGGAACCTTTTTCGGGTTTCTTACTTAAAGGAAGCTCACCCAAAATAGGAACATCCGTTATCTTCTCCACATCCTCGGCATTCTCTATCTTATATTTTAATAAATCCTTCAAATAAATAAGACCTACAGGAATACCCATACCCAATACAAAGGCAGCCAGCAGAACTATCTTCTTCTTAGGAGAAACCGGCTTTTTACTAGGAAGAGCAGCTTTAATGATACGTCCGTTATTAGCAGTAGATGCCAAGGTTATTGCGTTTTCCTCACGCTTCTGAAGCAACATAATGTAAAGGGTCGCCTTGATTTCCTGCTGGCGGGAGATAGTAAGAAATTCTTTCTCCTGCTGCGGCGCACTGCTGATCCTGCCTTCAAACTTCCGTGCCTGACGTTCAAGGTTGGACTGCGCTATCTGCAACCCTCTCAGTACACTGTTCACGGTAGTCTGCACATTGTGCCGCATGGACTCGATGCCCGTATTGATATTGATTACCGCAGGATTGTTTTCGGAAGAGGTACGAAGCAAACGCTTGCGTTCGATCAGCATCGTGTTATATTGGTTGATGATAGAACCCAAATTCTGATCCTGCAACCCTACATTAGCGGGAATCACCTCGTTTGCATTCTTCGGGTTGTTCACGTAGTTACGCAAGGACTCCACCAGTCTCAACTGGGTGGCATTCTCGGTCAGCTGCTGTTCATATTTCGAACTCTCCTCCAAAGCCAGACGGGCATCGCTGGTCAAATCGGTCAATCCGGAGCGTTGCTTGAAATCGGCAAGTTCCGTTTCGGCAGTACCTAACTCCCGATTGATAATGCCAATACGTTCGTCTATAAACTCTGCAGATTTTTGAGCCACTTCATTCTTCTCGTCATTCGCGTCCAGATTATAAAAGTCAACCAAACAATTGATGAAATCGATACCGCGCTGCTTTACCGTATTCTGCAAGCTGATGGCAGCAATTGTGGTAGTCTTCGAAGTGGGTTCCACTGACAAATTCTCTACATAACTTTCCGTCACATCTGTAGGAGAATTAACGTATGCCACCAGATTCATATCTTCTTCCAAAGGTGGGACCGAGTCGTTCTTTGTAAAACTGAAAACTCCTACTGGAGTGGGGAAAACAGCCGGAATACTGTCAAAACTTACCTCAGTCTCCTGCTTCTCCTCGTCAAACATATATTCCACTTTTACATCCAATTTTCCATTCATGGTGTATTTTAGATGAAGCTTGGCTCCTTCTTCCAGATTGTCTGCCTCTTCAGGAGTCATATAAACTTTTACCGGAGTGGACTTATATAAAGGAGTGTTATAGCCGAACATACGTTCCTCGGCCACTGAAATATACAAATTCAAATGATTCACCACCTTTTTAATCAAGGTTCTTGACTTCAGGATTTCCACCTCATTGTCAAAATTGTTAGTCATGGAGAACATACCCAGATCCTGAAGGGCTCCCATAGGATTATTACTGCTTCCACCTTTCTTGTCACCTTCTTTGATGAGTACGGCCGCATCAACATTATAGACGGGGGCCTGATAGCGGAGATAGATGAAAGCAGATATAATACAAACCAGCACACTGGCTACAAACCACGGCCAATAGGCAAAATATTTAAAAAACAAGGCATAAAGATCAACGTTCTCCTCACGTTGCTCGGTACCCGAAGGGGTGTTCTTCTGTTCGTCAGTCATATCAACAGTTTGTAATCAACAATTATATTTATGAGTTTTATTTCAAGATGGTTGCCAGAAGGCTTGCAAGAGATACCAAAATGGATGTAGCACTGATCCACATGCTGGTGCTGCTGCCAATGTCCGAGTTCTTGGCTTTTGTCTTATTGGGCGTTACATAGATGATATCGTTCTGGCGCAGGTAGTAATAGGGAGATACAACCAGCTCTGCATTATTAAGATTCAAATTGATAATCTCACGCTTGCCTTTTGCATCCTCACGAATCAGTTTCACATTGTCACGGACGCCATAAACAGTCATATCTCCCGCCATGGCAAGGGCTTCAAGGATATTTACCTTTTCATTTCCTACGGTAAAAGTACCCGGACGGTTCACCTCTCCCAATACCGAAATTTTGTAATTTGCCATACGGACTGTAACGATAGGGCTCTCTTTCAGATAGGGCTGCAATTGCTCCCGGATCAAATCTTCCGCCTCGTTTTTCGTAAGGCCGCCTACCTTCAGACGACCGATAACGGGGAAATCTATCTCACCCTTGTTATTTACCAGGTACTGCTGGAGAGTGGGTTGTGTGGTAGTATTAATATTGGTCAGGGCTGCATTCAGAGGAGTCTGTACCGTCAGATTAAAAGGAGCGGCAGCCTGAGGATCACTCGTGTTCACAGATATACTCAGCAGATCATTCGGCATAAACGTTGCGTCATAAAGGGGAAGATCTTCCCTGTAACTGTTCACGACCTCGGGATTCTATACTCAGCAGATCTTTCGGCATAATCTTTGCGTCATAAAGGGGAAGATCTTCCCTGTAACTGTTCACGACCTCGGGATTCTGCATGTAAGGTACATTTTTATAGGAAGTGCAGCCTGCCAACAAGGCGGACGCCACAACAAATAACAATAGTTTCTTTAAAGTCTTCATATCAGTTTTTTCATTTATTATTCAATCATCTGCCAAACAGGCGCGAGAAAAGGCCTCTGCCGGGATTCTCCGAAACAGGAGATTCACCGGCACTACGTATCAAATCCGAAAAAGTGGTTCCGTCATGAATCATTCCATAAATAGTACCCCAATCGGGAAGGCCTCCCAAGTTGCGGTCATCTATAAAAAGATCGGCTTTGAGCTTGCGTGAGTAATGATTGTTACGCCCTTTTTCCTCCTCCGGATAGTCGCGGTTCACGGCATAAAATTCAAGACCGCGATCACGGCAAAAGGCAAGAGCCTCGTCAAGCAGACGCCCTTCACGCACTGTCCATAGAATCAACCTGTGATGTTCGTCACGCAATTTTTTCAATGTCTCAATGGCAAACGGCAACTCCCTGCCGATTGCCGGATACTTGTGCTCAACAATAGTACCGTCAAAGTCTACTGCTATGGTCATTGTCTGTCAATATATAATTTATATGTTAACTGAGTTTTTTTCCGCTATAGGTTCCAGCAATTCTCTAGCAATGGTAACTTTAGCACATCCAAGAATATCAATTTTTACAACCAGACTAGTAGAACCATCTATCTCACGACATATATTCCCTTCCAATCCTACCAGTTTGCCACCGTTTACACGGACACGATCGCCCAAATGCAGAGGGCATGACTCAATAGTGACGTGTTCTTCGGCATCATTGACCATACGCATCAAGCTGTACATCTGATGATCTGGAATAATAGCTACGGGACGGCAAGTATTTCGGGAAGAACCGACTATGTTAACCATGAAACGTTTTATATAAGGAAGGCAGACTATTTCTTTCCGTCTTACTGAATCTGTGCAGCGAATGAAAACAAGAGCAGGAAAAACAATACGGTCCACTTTTTTACGTTTACCATCATGACGAATACTCATCTCCTGTTGGATAGGGACATAAACTTCATAAGCTTTCTCACTATCAGTTTCGTTCTTCAAACGTTTTCGTAATCTATCCTGACAGGCTTTTTCACTTCTGTTATTTACAACAGCCACATACCAATGCTTTTTTTCCTGATCATTTCGGAATATGCCTACGGCGTCGTCGGTCTTTTGAACCATCGTTCCCAAAATTTGTTGTGGCATGTCTTTGCCCTTGTTATTTACAATACTCATAGTGGAATAATCCGACTAAAAACAGACGCACTCTTATATAGAGAGCGTCTATCGGCTGCAAAGATATAGATTTATTTTCATTTTCTAGTATTTACAGATTGTAAACTGATAAAAAAGTTTTTTTTCTCTCTATATATATCATAAACTTATGGGCTGATTTAATTCATACAACTTACTACATTAATGGAAATCAGAAATTTAAGAAATCGGACGCTCTCTATATAAGAGTGCGTCCTAATTTCAAAATAATTCAAATATTCCTCTTCTTATAGATCTTTTAAAATATTTCTATTTGCATTATCTATCTGATTAGTCTGTATAGACGAAAGATAGATTTGTGTAGTAGTTTCTGAATCATGCCCCATCGCTTCGCTAATAATACCAATCGAGATATTTTTCGTCTTGGCTATACTTGCCCAGGAATGCCGGGCCACATACATAGTAAGTGGTGTGGTCAATCCTGCCCGGGCTGCAATCTTCTTCAATTTACGGTTCACCAGCAACATTTTATTCCGGTATTGTCTGCGCTCCGTGCCATCTTCTCGTTCTATAATAGGTAAAAGATATTGTGTTTCCGAATCTCCGTATCTGTCAATAATCTCCTGCATCTGTTTTTCCCACCGTATAATGAGTTTCTTACCTGTTTTACGACGGCTATAACTCACAAAGCCACTATTGAGATCTTTTTTGCGCAAATAGGCAAGATCTATAAAAGACATTCCTCGCATATAGAAAGAAAAGAGAAAAATATCTCGTGCAAATTCCAACGATTTATGATCGGAAAGATCCAACTGCTTGATGTGTTTGATATCTGTCAGGGTGGCAGCTCTCTTTGAGGTCTTGTCCACACCAGTATATACATTCTCAAAGGGATCTGCAGGAAGGGCCAGTCCCTCACCCACTGCCTTGCGATACACACAACGCAAAATACGCATATAAAAAGAAGTGGTATTACGACTTAAATGGTGAGTGGAGCGCATCTCCGTTTCATAATGTTTCATCAAATCTGCATCCATCTCATCAAAACATAAGTCTATGCCGTCACGGAACTTCATGAAGCTGTTCAATGCGGACTGATATGTTTCGACTGTCCGTTCTTTTCCTTGCCCTCTAAGACGCTCTATCTGCTCCTGCATGTATTCAAAAACGAAAACGCCCTTACTCGGACGATACTTTAATTTTACTAATCTCATATTTGCCATTACCTAGGTTAATTAAATAAATCATCAAAGAAAAATATAATATCATGATTTATATTTTAATGAGGACTTAAATACTTGTAATGGCAAATAGATTCTTAAGAATTAAAGAGAAAGAACTCAGTGTCCTTATATCAACAAGTATATAACAATAAAAAACACAAAAGCGCGCAGTTCTGATAAACTGCACGCTTTTGCTTATTATTTATGTCCTTGTCTGAATTACTTCACTTCCTCAAAATCAACATGATATATCTATCAGCGACTTGCGTACACGTGTTGCAAATATAACGCAAACCCGAAAATAAGCATCCATAAGCAACACACGCTCTTGCTCACAAAAGTACAATTTTTATTCATAAATAACGAGATGTAAACGCATAAAAATCAAAAGGAAGCAATGTTTTTAACAGATTCTTCGGTTTTATCCTTACCTTTGTGTATGATATTGGGATGTTATACCCAAACAACAATAAGAAAACGATGCAGATACATAACAATACATTGATAACAGAATGCTCAACTTACGATTTCAAGGAAATGTTGGAGCGTAAGAAAGTAAAGTCGTGGCTTAAATCCGTGTCGGCTTTTGCCAATACGGACGGTGGCAGTTTGTTCTATGGAGTGAATGATGACGGCGTAATTGTAGGGTTGGAGAATCCACAAGCCGATGCTGATTTTATCAGTGAAATGATAAAGGCACGACTTGACCCTGTGCCGGAAGTTCAGCTTATTCCGATAGAACACGAAGGGCATGCCCTGCTTGAAATGAAAGTAAAGGCAGGAACGCTTACACCTTATTACTATTATCAGGATGGGACACGTACCGCATAT
>ENA-ORHU01000216-ORHU01000216.1-human-gut-metagenome-genome-assembly--contig:-NODE-216-length-15026-cov-5.7938_pt1 | contig 15026 bp, 10 predicted proteins | sample MGYA00243022_ERZ508730 | MGnify/ENA primary metagenome ERZ508730 (study PRJEB26277, sample SAMN04329827) | human gut metagenome | biome: human-associated habitat | host: Homo sapiens | place: USA...
ATGGAGGAGGCCGATACAATCAAACTCTCGACGTTTATCTGCCGGCGGGTAAACACAGCCGTCACCTGATTCAGCAAACCGGCAAAGTTTTCCGAATGAACAATGATTGTATATAATGTCTTATCCATGTCTTTTTAAATGAAGAATGATGAATGAAGAATTAAGAATACGGGAATGAAAGAGGTAGATTTCTCTGTGCCATTCTTCATTCTTAATTTATAGTTAGCATTCCAACAACATCTGATTGACCGAACCGCCCGGAGGTGTCATCGGCATTACATTTCCTTCTTCCTCCACACAAGCTTCGAGCAGGAACGGTCCGTCGGTCGCTATCATCTCGTCAATCGCTTTTGCCAGCTCCTCGCGGGTCATTACCCTGCGTGCAGGAATATCATATGCCGAAGCAATCTTCATATAATCCGGATTCATCATCGGAGTAAACGAATAACGACGATTGAAGAACATCGCCTGCCATTGACGAACATTGCCCAGGAAGTTTTTGTTCAACAGAATCATCTTCACCGGAGCCTGTTGTTCCATGATGGTACCCAGTTCCTGCAGGTTCATCTGCAAGCCGCCGTCTCCCATGAATACGCATACCGTGCGGTCCGGACGTCCAAAAGTGGCACCGATAGCTGCCGGAAGGCCGAAGCCCATAGTACCCAGGCCACCGGAAGTAACAATGCTACGTTCCTTGCTGTATTTGAAATAACGGGCGGACATCATCTGATTCTGGCCGACATCAGTCACCAATATCGCCCCGTTATGGGTAGCCTCACTCACAGCACGCACTACCTCACCCATGCTTAGCGCTTTTCCTGCCGGATGTAATTCCGGACGGATTACCTTTTCCTCTTCCACTTCCTCGTATTGCCGGAAACTGTCAATCCATTCCTGATGGTTGGCGGGTTCCAGCAATTGGGTAACGGCAGCCAGTGTCTCTTTGCAATCTCCCAGGACAGCAACATCAGTCTTTACATTCTTATCTATTTCGGCAGGGTCAATATCAAAGTGGATAATCTTCGCCTGCTTGGCATATGTTTCCAATTTACCCGTCACACGGTCATCAAAGCGCATGCCTACGGCGATAAGGACATCACATTTATTGGTATTGATATTGGGCCCCAGGTTACCGTGCATACCAAGCATTCCTTTGTTCAACGGATGGTTCGTAGGTAATGCGGAAAGTCCCAATAAAGTGCATCCGGCAGGCATTCCGGCTTTCTCAATGAAAGCACGAAGCTCTTGCTGGGCTTCTCCCAGCTCCACGCCTTGTCCTACCAGCACCAAAGGCCGTTTCGCACCATTTATTAATTCAGCAGCCTTCCGTATGGCCTCCAGCTACATTTAGGGAAAGGGAAGATAGCTACGGACATCGTCCACCTTAGTACGCGCATATTCTGTTTTCTCCACATGGGCGTTTTTAGCAAAATCCAGCACGACCGGTCCCGGACGTCCGCTCTTTGCCACATAGAAAGCACGTGCCACTGCCCAGGCCACATCTTCTGCACGACGAATCTGGTAACTCCATTTCGTGATAGGCTGAGTAATGCCTACCAAGTCCACTTCCTGAAATGCATCCGTACCCAAGAAGTTCGTCCCTACCTGGCCGGCAATGACAACGATAGGCGTACTGTCAATCATGGCATCTGCAATGCCCGTGATAGTATTGGTAGCACCCGGTCCACTGGTAACCAGACAAACGCCAACCTCGCCTGATACACGTGCAAAGCCTTGTGCCGCATGGGTGGCTCCTTGTTCATGGCGAACCAGGATATGGTTCAATTCCTTCCGGTGGTCGTATAAGGCATCGAATACCGGCATGATGCTCCCTCCCGGATAACCGAAAATAGTCTTTACTCCCTGATGCTCCAGAGAGCGCATCAATGCTTCTGCGCCTGTTATTAGAGCCTCACCCCGACCCTCTCCTTGGGAGAGGGAGGAAAAGTTACTCTTTTTATTATTATCAGCCATACTTTATCTATTCATTATATTTAAAAGCTCAATAGTAGCTTGAAAAATTTGTTTCATTCTCTCCTCCCCTCGCTTTCGGAAAGGGGGGCTTTTAATCAATCAGCCTCACAGCCCCTTTGTCAGCGGAACTCACCATACTGGCATATGCTTTCAATGCTTTGGAGACTTCACGGTTGCGGGTTACCGGAGTCATAGGGCGTGCTGCAAGCTCTTCATCCGTCAACTTCACATTGATAGAACGGTTCGGTATATCAATTTCGATAATGTCCCCATCCTTAATCTTGCCGATATTACCACCGGCAGCCGCTTCGGGAGAAACATGTCCGATACTTAGTCCGGAAGTACCGCCACTAAAACGCCCGTCGGTAATCAATGCACACTCCTTACCCAGATGGCGGGATTTGATATAAGAAGTAGGATAAAGCATTTCCTGCATACCCGGTCCACCTTTCGGCCCTTCGTGAGTGATGACGACGACGTCTCCACTGACCACCTTTCCACCCAGAATACCGTCACAAGCCGCATCTTGTGAGTCGAAGACTTTCGCTGGCCCCGTAAATTTCCAGATACTCTCGTCTACACCGGCAGTCTTGACAACGCAACCGTCCTGAGCTATATTTCCCTTCAAAACCGCCAGACCGCCATCCTTGCTGTATGCATGTTCCAAATCACGGATACAACCAGTCGCACGGTCCGTATCGAGTTCCTTATAAGACGCATTTTGTGAGCCGAGTACCAGATTGAACTTTCCGGCTGCCGCACTGGAGTATTTCTTGATTGCCTCTTTACATACATTAGAGCTGGTAATACTATACCGGTCGATTGCCTCTGCCAACGTCATTCCATCCACACGGCGGACATTCGTATCGACCAATCCGCCCTTGGCAAGCTCATCCATGATGGCAATGATGCCACCGGCACGGTTAACGTCTTGTACATGATACTTTTGGGTATTGGGAGCTACCTTGCATAAGCAGGGGGTCTTGCGAGAGAGCATGTCAATGTCGTCCATCTTAAAATCCGCTCCGGCTTCGTGAGCCACAGCCAACAAATGAAGTACTGTATTAGTGGAACCGCCCATCGCAATATCCAGCGTCATGGCATTCAAAAATGCCTCGCGAGTAGCAATACTGCGCGGGAGTACACTCTCATCCCCTTCTTCATAATATCTAAAGGCATTCGCTACAATCAACTTAGCTGCATCCTCAAACAGTCTCTTGCGATTTTCGTGAGTGGCTACAATCGTGCCGTTACCGGGCAGTGCCAATCCAATCGCTTCATTCAGGCAATTCATGGAATTAGCGGTAAACATGCCTGAGCAGCATCCGCAAGTGGGGCAGGCATGTTGCTCAATCTGTGCCACCTCTTTATCGCCCACACTTTCATCAGCAGATTTAATCATAGCATCAATCAAATCCAAATGTTGTCCGTTCCATTCCCCGGCTTCCATCGGACCGCCTGAAACAAACACAGTCGGTATATTCAGCCTCATAGCCGCCATCAACATCCCCGGAGTAATCTTGTCACAGTTACTGATGCAAACCATAGCATCCGCCTTATGGGCATTTACCATATACTCCACACTATCGGCAATGATATCTCTTGAAGGCAGGGAATAAAGCATACCGTCGTGTCCCATAGCGATACCGTCGTCAATGGCAATCGTATTGAACTCCGCAGCAAAACACCCCGGCATAACAGTGTCGTCCTGAACGAACTGGCCAATTTGGTGCAAGTGGACATGTAAGGGGTCGAAGTGTGTTATTGAATTGACTATAGCGATAATGGGCTTACCCATCTGTTCCTTCTTCATACCATTCGCCGTCCACAATGCACGGGCTCCCGCCATGCGGCGACCTTGTGTGCTGAACGAGCTGCGTAACTGATGCTTCATTTTCAAATCTCCTTTTAATGAAAAAGCCTCTCCCACTATAGTGAGAAAGGCTTAATAAATTATCTTCTAACGTACGAATACATACATAACCTTTCTCACGCTCTTGATGCCACCACCACGACGCGAATAATATGCAGGACTGCCAGGTTAATAGATGTATATAAATTCATAACTTAATTCTTCTTTTTTGTTTCAAACGTGCTGCAAAGGTAAGGGCTTTTTTATAATCTCCAAACAAATTGAAGAAAAAAATAAGATAAATATGAATAATCGTAAGAAAATGTCGCCCTAAAATCCTATTTTATCACTTAACAGTTCTAAATAGAACCATTCAGACAGCCAATGTAAATGTATTGCCAATCATTGAAACCATTTAATAATCTGAAAATTACCAAAGGCTCTCTACATCCCGAAACAAATAATTCGTATCTTTGTCTCTTCAAATACTCAAAAAAAACAGTATTTACTAATTAAATAAAGATAGAAAATTAATGGAAACAGTAGAAAACAAGTACATCACCGTAGCATATAAGCTGTACTCAATCGAAAACGGAGAAAAAGATTTCGAAGAAGAAGCACCCGTAGAGCATCCTTTTCAGTTTATCTCAGGTCTGGGAATGACACTCGAACCCCTTGAAGCCCAGATAAAAGACTTGCAGATAGGCGATAAATTCGACTTTACCATTCCGGCATCAGAAGCTTATGGTGAATATGACGACGACCATGTTATTGACCTCCCCAAAGAAATCTTTATGATAGAAGGGAAATTCGACAGCGATCGTGTAGTAGAAGGTGCCGTTATCCCCTTGATGACTTCTGAAGGTCAACGCATCAATGGAAGTGTAGTAGAAGTAAAGGAAGACGTAGTTGTAATGGACATGAATCATCCACTCGCAGGTTGTGATTTGAACTTTACCGGAGAAGTGGTGGAAAGCCGTCCGGCTACGAACGAAGAGCTTGCTGAAGTTGCCCGTATGATGGGTGGCGGTTGCGGCAGCTGCGGTTGTGGTGACTGTGGCGACGGATGCGGCGACCATGAATGTGGAGGCGGATGCTGCCACTAAAGAATTAAAAATTAAAGAATTAAAAATTAAAGAATCAGACTACACAGTATTAAGCATGCCGCATGGTAATTCTTTAATTTTTAATTCTTTAATTTTCAAATTCTATATTATTTACTTGTCATTATCTCCAATACCAATTTATCCGTTTCATTCATTCCTTTAGAACCGATTTTAGTCAGATTACGGATACTCTGATCCACATCCTCATCAATAATACCTTCTACGGAAGTCACACAACGGTTTTCCATGGCCATGATGGCTGAAAGCACTGCGGTTGAAACTCCGGTAGTTACTTTCAATGCACAACTGGGCTTGGCACCATCACAAATCATTCCGGTAAGATTGGCAATCATGTTCTGCACAGCATATGCCACTTGTTCATAAGTTCCTCCCATTAGCCAGGTTATACCGCAACTGGAACCCGTGGCAGCAACCACACAACCGCATAAGGCAGATAAGCGTCCCAAACTCTGCTTGATATAGATTACTGTTAAATGGCTCAACATCAAGGCACGAATCAATTCTTCTTCCGATTTTCCATTTTCTTCGGCATAGACCAGTACGGGAAGGGTAGCGGATATCCCTTGATTGCCACTGCCGGAATTGCTCATCACCGGAATCATGGCACCGGCCATACGGGCATCACATGCTCCCGAAGTGTAAGAAAGGATATGAGAGAAGACACTGTCGCCCATAATCCGGTGTTCGTAAGTGCCACGTAGGATTTTACCCAGTCCATGACCATATTCACCTTCGAAGGAACGTTCGGCGGCAGTCTTGTTCAGTCGTGCCGTATCAAGAATAAAACGGATGTCGTCTAATGGGGTTGTCATGGCGAAGTCATACACTTTGCGTAAAGTCAAGTCCAATACATCCTCCTCTTCGATACAAGAGGCAATTTGTTTGTCCAATAAGATGTCACCGTTGCGCGTTATATAAGTAAAGCAAGTATGCCCACCGGCAATAATAGCTGTTGCCTTGTTCGTATCAGCTTCACAACATACTTCTATATAAAGCTTCTCTTCCATATCGTTTTTTAAAGATATATGAATACGCTTTTCTTCTATGAAACGCTTTCCTGCCTCCACTGCATCAGGAGTACTTTCTTTCAAAACCTCCAATTGATATGCCGACTTACCTATTAAGGCGCCAAGCGCCACAGCAATCGGTAATCCAATCATCCCCGTACCTGGAATACCCACTCCCATTGCATTTTTCAGAATATTGGCACTCAGCAATACAGTTATCTTTTCGGGACGCTTATTCAGCACTTCCGCAGCCTTTGCTACACACAATGCCACAGCTATAGGTTCTGTACAACCAATGGCAGGAATTACTTCAGATTTAACCAAAGCAATAATCTGTCGTCTTTCCGTTTCTGTCATATCATTTCTACAATTTGATTATTTATCATGCAAATGTAGGAAAAAACAAACAAAAATCCCTCCTCTATAACCTGAAAATCAGGAGACAAAGGAGGGAAAATTCCATATCGAAAAAAAAGTTATTTAGCGGCAGTCAAGTTCAAACCAACTTCCAAACGAGTTGTTTCATTAATTATTTCAGGTAAACCCTTCAACATACCTTCTGCCATACCGGCCATACTTCCAAAATCAGGATCAGCTTTCATTGCTTCGATAAGCATATTTACAAACTCCTCATCCGAGAATAAAGGAGCAACTATATTTTTCATCAAAGGCAATAACAAATCCGTATTCAAATAAACCTTTAATTTACCTTCGTTCTTTTCGTAAGTCAAAGGCACACCGTCAGTTACCAAAGGAAGCAAAGACGTAACAGCCTGAGACAAAATTTCACTCATATCTATAGCCTTGGTAGAACTGCCCAGACGTTTTACATTGGCGATGATAGCATCCAGATTCAAATATACCTTCATTTGGGTATCTCTGAGAACCACATATTGTGCAACATTCGCAGGAGTCTTAACAACAGAGGTACCTCCCTGAGCGGCATCAACATAAGAAGCAGAAATATTACCGTCAGCACCCAAAGTAATATCATGCAACACACTACACAACATCTCTTCTACATTCACTTTGTCATCACCACCTGCGTCAATTAAAGGCATACGAAGAGTTAACAATAAGATGCTTTGAATCGGCATGCTAATCAAACCAGGAATTACTTCAACCTCCTTATTAGATTCCCAAATCAAATGAATCGGTTCTTCCGTATAATCAGAATTAAAATTAAGAGGTGTAGGGGCCCAAGTTGTTCCGGATAAAGCGGAATTTTTCAATGCGACATTAGTTAAATCCAATTTCAAGGAAGAAGCAGTAACCTTTCCTGCATAGTCAAAAGTACAATAATCGGTCTCACTTGTGCCGGAAAACGAACATTCGTCACCTTGTATATTCAAAGTAACCGGAAGGGTTACAACCGGAGAACCCGGGAATACGCCTGCTCCAAAAGAACCGGAAGCCGTTTCACGTGTAAGAATACCGGAAAGATCCAAATTGCCAGCCAATACCAAAGTAGCCTTGGTTGCATCAGAAGCATCCGGAGTAAAAGTTACTTTCTTTCCCAACATTGCTCCACCGTTATAAGTCAAGTTCAAACCTGTTGCAACTGTAAACTCTGTTTGCGGCACAGGACATACTACCTTGTCATCGTCATCATCACTACAAGCCGTGAATAAACTCATTGAACAGATCAATGCAAATAAATAAAATAAATTTTTTTTCATACTTTTTTGAGTACTTGTTTAGTTAATAAAAAGCTTCCCAAGGGAGCTATTAATTTCCCATTTTAAATCAAAGGTGCAAAGTAACACTTTTTAAGGTTACAGTACAAGGTCTTTTCTAAAAAATAAATGTTCCTTTTTTCATCATTGCGAGTGAAATTCGGATGCAGATTTCATAAAGAGTAAGCCATTTTTATAAAGAACAAGCCATTGGCCAAACTCTGGCAAAGGCAGGCAACTTTATGCGGAAAAGACTTTTTATCTTATTTCCTTAAACGTTTTATGAAAAAAAGTTGTTATCTTTATAAAGTCAAAAGCATTTCTTATAAAGCGTATTGGCACATTAACCTCATATATAAACCTTTAAAGCATTTGATATGTTCAACTCATTTGGAAATATTCTCCGTCTTACCAGTTTTGGGGAATCGCACGGTAAGGGCGTGGGAGGAGTGATAGACGGATTCCCTGCAGGAATAGTCATTGATATGGATTTCGTCCAGGCAGAGCTCGACCGACGCCGCCCCGGACAGTCACGTATCACTACCGCCCGGAAAGAAAGTGATAAAGTGGAGTTCCTCTCCGGCATCTTCGAAGGAAAATCCACGGGCTGCCCCATAGGATTCATTGTATGGAACCAAAACCAGCATTCTGACGATTACAATAATCTGAAAGAAGTCTACCGACCGTCACATGCCGACTATACTTATAAAGTGAAATATGGCCTCCGCGACCACCGCGGAGGCGGACGTTCATCAGCCCGTGAAACAATCTCGCGTGTAGTAGCGGGTGCCCTGGCCAAATTGGCGCTGAAGCAGCTGGGTATACACATCACGGCGTACACTTCACAAGTAGGTCCTATCCGCCTTGAAGAAAATTATACCGCATACGACCTCGACCTGATAGAGACCAATCCGGTCCGCTGCCCCGACCCGGCGAAGGCAAAAGAAATGGAAGAACTCATCTTCAAGATAAAGGGAGAAGGAGATACCATCGGAGGAGTGGTGACTTGTGTCGTCAAAGGATGCCCCATCGGACTGGGACAACCCGTATTCGGCAAGCTCCATGCAGCACTTGGAGCAGCCATGCTCAGCATCAATGCAGCAAAAGCATTCGAGTATGGAGACGGTTTCAAGGGATTAAAGCAGAAAGGTTCGGAGCAGAATGATGTGTTCTACAACAATAACGGACGTATCGAGACCCGCACCAATCATTCGGGTGGTATACAAGGTGGAATCAGTAACGGGCAAGACATCTATTTCCGTGTAGCCTTCAAACCCGTGGCAACCGTACTGATGGAGCAACACACCGTGAACATTGACGGTGTAGACACCACCCTGAAAGCCCGAGGACGCCATGACCCGTGCGTATTGCCACGCGCAGTACCCATCGTGGAAGCAATGACAGCAATGACATTGTTGGATTATTACCTGATTGACAGAACAACACAACTATAATATTCACCCATGGAAATAAAGAAATACATCACCGAGAACGAGCCTAAAATGCTGGAAGACTTGTTCAGCCTCATTCGCATTCCAAGCATCAGTGCCAAACCCGAGTATCACGACGATATGCTTGCCTGCGCCAAACGCTGGGCACAACTGTTGCTCGAAGCCGGAGCAGACGAAGCTCTGGTAATGCCTTCAAAAGGAAATCCAATTGTTTTTGGACAGAAAATCGTAGACCCGGACGCCAAGACCGTATTGGTATATGCCCACTACGACGTGATGCCGGCCGAGCCTCTCGAACTTTGGAAAAGCGAACCCTTTGAGCCTGAAATACGCGACGGACATATCTGGGCACGTGGTGCTGATGATGACAAAGGGCAGTCTTTCATACAAGTGAAAGCATTTGAATACCTCGTCAGAAACGGACTGCTGCAAACCAACGTGAAATTCATCTTCGAAGGAGAAGAAGAAATCGGCTCGCCCAGTCTGGAAAGCTTCTGCCAAGAGCACAAAGAACTGCTAAAAGCAGATGTCATACTGGTTTCGGACACCAGCAAGCTTGGCGCCGACCTGCCTTCACTGGCCACTGGATTGCGCGGACTTGCCTATTGGGAAATAGAAGTGACCGGGCCTAATCGCGACCTGCACAGCGGACACTTCGGCGGTGCCGTCGCCAATCCCATCAACGTGCTTTGCCAGATTATCAGCAAAGTAACGGATGCGGGGGGACGTATCACCATACCGAGTTTCTATGACGATGTGGAAGAAGTTCCCCAAGCTGAGCGCGACATGATAGCCCGCATTCCTTTCGACGAAGAGAAATACAAAAAGGCTATCAATGTAAAAGCGCTTTTCGGAGAGAAAGGTTACAGTACGCTGGAACGTAACAGTTGCCGTCCATCTTTCGACGTATGCGGCATCTGGGGCGGATATACGGGTGAAGGGTCCAAGACCGTGCTCCCATCCAAGGCATACGCCAAGGTATCCTGCCGGTTAGTTCCCCACCAGGACCACCATAAAATATCCAAACTGTTTGCCGACTATATCTTAGACATAGCACCGGATTCGGTGCAGGTAAAAGTCACTCCGATGCACGGCGGACAAGGATATGTATGCCCCATCAGCCTGCCCGCCTATCAAGCCGCCGAAAAAGGTTTTGAAAAAGCATTCGGAAAGAAACCGCTGGCAGTGCGTCGAGGTGGAAGTATCCCCATCATTTCCACCTTCGAGCAAGTGCTGGGTATCAAAACCGTATTGATGGGCTTCGGGCTCGAATCCAACGCCATCCACTCACCTAATGAGAATATACCATTGGACATCTTCCGTAAAGGAATAGAAGCCGTTGTCGAATTCTACCTCAATTATAAATAAAACAAGAAAATCAGGATGAAAGACTTCCAAATTCAAGCCATCGGCCTGATGTCCGGCACCTCTCTTGACGGACTGGACGTATGTTGTTGCACTTTCCGACGACAAGCTGGAAAATGGTCTTTCCACATAGACTGTGCGAAAGGCTATAGCTACCCTGACGCCATGAAGCAGATATTGGGTACCGGTGCACAGACAATGAGTGCTTTGGAGTTCATCACTTTCCACAGCTCCTATGGAAAGTTTCTCGGTGAACGTGTCAACGAGTTCATGCAAGAATTTGGAGTCCACCCCGATATTATCGCCTCCCACGGGCATACTATCTTCCATGAGCCTCAAAAGAGAATCATGTACCAAATAGGTGATGGAGCCGCCATTGCCGCTGAAACCCATATACCTACCGTTTCGGATTTCCGGCGGCTGGACATCATGCTAGGTGGGCAGGGCGCTCCACTCGTACCTATTGGCGACCGGTTGCTTTTTGCTGACTACGACTTCTGTTTGAATATCGGCGGCTTCTCCAACATCTCATTCGAGCAGGACGGGCGGCGCATCGCTTTTGACATCAGTCCGGTGAATTACATCATCAACCATTACTGCCGGCAAATAGGATTGGAATTTGACCGTGACGGCGAGATAGCACGGCAAGGCAACATTTGCCAAGAACTGCTGGACGAACTGAACGGAATGGATTTCTACCATCAGTCCGGACCGAAATCATTGGGACGAGAGTGGGTGGAAACACTGGTATATCCCATGCTCGAGCGTTATGGCTTGAGTATGGAAAATATGCTACGTACCTTTTACGAGCATGCCGCCTGGCAAATATCACGCATCATCACCGCCCACCCCTTGCCCGATGGCAATGGAAAGCTGCTGATTACCGGTGGAGGTGCATTCAACAAGTTCCTCATAGAACGTATCGACGCTTTGTGTCCGTGTGAAATCGTGATTCCCAGCCGGCAAATCATAGAGTACAAGGAAGCCCTAATCTTTGCTTTCCTGGGTGCCCTCTATATGGCGGACACACCCGGATGCCTCGCCTCGGTAACGGGAGCCACGGCAGATAATATCGGAGGGATGCTGTTTAAAATATAGTCAATTCTACCATTATGGAAAAATCAAAAGACACCTGGACCGTCTTATCCAGCGAATACCTTCATCGGGCCCCGTGGCTCACTGTGCGTAAGGACCATGTAGTGCTACCCAACGGCAACCACATCCCCTCCTATTATATATTGGAATATCCCAACTGGGTGAATACCATTGCCATCACCCGTGATGGACAATTTGTCTTTATCCGCCAATACCGGCATGGCATACAAGAAACGTCCTATGAGCTCTGTGCAGGGGTATGCGAAGAAGAGGACGGCTCTCCGATGGTTTCCGCACAACGGGAACTTTTGGAAGAAACCGGCTATGGAAACGGAGTATGGAAAGAGTTCATGCAAATCTCTCCCAATCCAAGTACCCACACCAACATTACCTACTGTTTCCTGGCTACGGACGTGGAGAAAATCTCCGAGCAACAGTTGGAAGATACAGAAAACCTGACCGTACACCTGCTTTCCTTGCAAGAGGTCAAGGAATTGCTGCAGCAAGGAAGCATCCGCCAGGCGCTGATGGCTGCTCCCCTCTGGAAATACATGGCGGAGAGAATTATTTAATGTGATTACCCTTATTCAAACGGCTAGCGGAATGTGCATCCGGATTTCCATTCAGAACAACCGTAAGCTGTTTTCCCCTTGATAACGGTACCTTTTCCGCAAAGCGGACAAGACTGACCGACGAAATCGTCAGCTTGTACGGGAACCTCCACACTTGAAGCTGCCACAGCGCCCAAAGCCTGTTTCGTCTTTTTACCTGCGGCGGCAGACTTTCTCGGTGATCTTTTCTTCGGCTCCTTTTTCGGCTTATCGGCATCCTCTGTCTTGGCAGAAGCCTTACTGCCCTTTTCGGGAGCAGACGCTTGGATGGTGATGTGGCGGTTGCTGTTATCAGAAAGTACACTCATCACGATTTCCGATACCATCTGCTTCAATTCTTCCAAGAATTGTCCGGCATTATATGTCCGCCTTTCTATCTCACGTAGTTTTTTCTCCCAAATACCGGTCAGTTCCGCCGACTTCAACAGCTCCTCATGAATAATCTGTATCAGCTCCACACCGGTAGGAGTGGCTATCAGATTCTTCTTTTCCTTGCGGATATAATTCCGCTTGAACAGCGTCTCGATGATGGCTGCACGGGTAGACGGACGACCGATACCGTTTTCCTTCAGCGCATCACGCAGTTCGTCGTTATCCACCAGCTTGCCCGCCGTTTCCATAGCACGCAGCAGGGTGGCTTCCGTATAAGGCCGGGGCGGTTGCGTCCACTTCTCATATAACTCAGGAACGTGCGGTCCGCTTTCTCCTTTCACAAAAGCCGGAAGCACATTCTCCTCTTCTCCCTTTTCCTCTTTCTCCTCCTGCGATTGTACCGAGGGGGTGCCGAAGATAACACGCCAACCCGGTTCCAGAATCTGCTTGCCGGTGGCCTTGAACTCTATGCTCTCTACCTCGCCCAATACGGTGGTAGTGGCAAACTTACAATCGGGATAGAATACAGCAATGAAACGGCGTGCTATCAAATCGAATACGCGACGTTCCATATCCGTCAGATTCTGCGGATGCTGGCCGGTAGGAATAATGGCGTGGTGGTCTGTTACCTTCGAGTTATCGAAAACCTTTTTGGACTTCAACAATGCAGTTCCTGTCAAAGGGGCTGTAAATGTCTCGTAATCACGCAGACCTTTCAAGATGCCGGGGCATTTGGGATAGATGTCATCACTCAAATAGGTAGTGTCTACACGTGGATAGGTAGCCACTTTCTTCTCATACAAAGACTGGATAATTTTCAGTGTCGCATCAGCGGTATAGGCATACTTCTTGTTGCATTCCACTTGCAAAGAAGTCAAGTCAAACAAGCGAAGTGGTGCCTCCCTCCCCTCTTTCTTAGTGACATCCGTCACAGTAAAAGGAAAATTCTTAATCTGATCCAATAGAGCAAGCCCACGTTCGCGGTCGGTAATGGGGTCGATACCTCGATTCTCTTCTTCTTTTTTAGGTTTCTTCCCAGCAGCTATGGCCTCTTTCTGCTTCTCGGCTTCCAGTACCAGTTCCTCCTCACTTTTCCGGAGGATGGCGGAAAAAGTGGTATCACGATAGACGGTCTTCAGCTCCCAGTATTGCTTGGGAACAAAATTCTGTATTTCCAACTGACGGTTTACAATCAGCGCCAGTGTCGGCGTCTGCACACGGCCGATAGAAAGTACCTGCCGGTTCTGCCCATACTTCATGGTGTAGAGGCGGGTGGCATTCATCCCGAGCAGCCAGTCGCCAATGGCACGCGACAAGCCTGCTTCGTACAAAGGCTGGAAATCCGACGCATCACGCAGCTTGGCAAACCCCTCACGAATAGCTTCCTCTGTCAATGAAGATATCCAAAGACGTTTCACCGGACAACGTGCCCCGGCCTTCTGCATCACCCAACGCTGTATCAATTCTCCCTCCTGCCCGGCATCACCGCAGTTTATAATCATATCGGCATGTTGCATGAGATTCTCTATCGTATGGAACTGGCGCTCGTATGTGGGATTACTAATCAGCTTAATGCCGAAACGGGGAGGTATCATAGGCAGGCTTCCCAAGCTCCATGACTTCCAATTAGGAGTATATTCATGCGGCTCTTTCAGCGTACAAAGATGACCGAATGTCCAGGTCACCTGGTATCCATTTCCTTCGATGTATCCGTCTTTCTTTTCTCTCGCTCCCAATACATCGGCTATGTCACGCGCCACAGAGGGCTTTTCGGCAATACAAACTATCATTCGCTATTTTATTTAGTGGGACAAAGGTAATAAAAAGGGGGCAAGAACGAAACGATAAGCAAGGAACGATAACATAGACCTGGTAATTTTTTCTCCCCAAAAGCTGACATATGAACATAAAAAAAGGAGTACCGCCGTACTCCAACCTTTGTTAACCTTAAATCTAATACTATGAAAAACACATTGCAAAGATACGGACATTTGCTAAATCTGCAAATTATCCAAGAAAAAAAGTATGTTTTATAACACAGATTAAGAAAAAAGGACGGATATGCAAACGCACACCGTCCTTTTTTAACATTTAACGTGTCGGATTATTCTTCATCCAACAAGATTTCCAATATCTGGCAAGCAGCCTTGGCAACCGGAGTACCGGGGCCGAAGATGGCAGCTACGCCTGCCTTGTAAAGGAAGTCATAGTCTTGTGCGGGGATTACACCACCGGCAATCACTACGATGTCCTCACGTCCCAACTTCTTGAGTTCTTCGATAATCTGCGGAACCAATGTCTTGTGTCCGGCAGCCAATGAAGAAACCCCCACTACATGAACGTCGTTCTCAACTGCTTCGCGGGCAGCCTCGGCCGGTGTTTGGAACAAGGGTCCCATGTCCACATCGAAGCCACAGTCGGCATATCCGGTTGCAACAACTTTGGCACCGCGGTCGTGACCGTCCAGACACATCGATGCTACCATGATACGAGGCT
>ENA-ORHU01000223-ORHU01000223.1-human-gut-metagenome-genome-assembly--contig:-NODE-223-length-14825-cov-5.56743_pt1 | contig 14825 bp, 11 predicted proteins | sample MGYA00243022_ERZ508730 | MGnify/ENA primary metagenome ERZ508730 (study PRJEB26277, sample SAMN04329827) | human gut metagenome | biome: human-associated habitat | host: Homo sapiens | place: USA...
CTTGATGCACTACATGGCTACCCAGTCCCGTTCCGTACTCCTCGGCGAACGCATCTTCAACGAAACGGAGCTTGCCTGCCGCCTGGAAGTAGAACTGGAAAAATACACCATGAAGGTACAGATAGAAAGCCGTGTATTGGGTGATCTTGCCATCAACCACATCGTACCGACTGCCGTTATCTACCAAAACCGTCTGCTGGAAAATCTCCGTGGCCTGCGCGAGACCTTCTCTCCCGAAGAATACGAAGTCCTCAGTGCCGACCGGAAAGAGCTTGTACGCGAAATTTCCAAGCGCGTAACCGCCATCAAGGTACAAGTACGCGAAATGACCGAAGCCCGCAAAGTAGCCAACCACATGGATAACTACAAAGACACGGCTTTCGCTAACGCAGAACACGTACGCCCTTATCTGGAAAGTATCCGTGACCACATCGACCACCTTGAGATGGAAATTGATGATGAAATCTGGCCGCTTCCGAAGTATAGGGAGCTGCTGTTTACAAAGTAGGCCTCTCCCTATCCCCCTCCCCCGTAGGGAGGGGGATAGAGATACTACGATAAACAATTAAGTTACTACGATTTACGATTTGACGGTTTACGGTTGGAGTTACTCGTACAATCATAAACCCACCTGCTAATGAGCAGTTGTTTAACAATACAAACTTCAATCGTAAATCGTCTAATCGTAAATATATAGATTTTCCTTTATCTCCCCCCTACGATAGCTTTTTGTCATATTTGTGCAATATTTAATTTTTTCTTTTTACATTTGTGCTGTATAACACAGTTTTGCAGCAGTTATGGTAAAAGTAAACTTATCTGATATTAATGTTCCGGAGTTGATTGCAGATATATGGTCTCCCCTGAATGACGAACAACGGGAATTCCTCGCCAACCACTTCACACTCCAGAACTACAAAAAAAACGAAGTCATCCATTGCGAAGGCGAGACACCTACGCACTTGATGTGTCTGCTGAGTGGAAAGGTAAAAATCTATAAAGACGGAGTCGGTGGTAGAAGCCAAATTATCCGTATGATTAAACCTGTCGAATATTTCGGTTACCGCCCTTACTTTGCAAAAACAGACTATGTTACGGCAGCATCTGCATTCGAGCCGTCTCTTGTTTGCCAAATCCCCATGACTGCCTTGATGACTCTGCTCACACAAAACAACGACCTTGCCATGTTCTTCATCAAGCAATTGTCCGTTGACTTGGGCATTGCCGATGAACGTACCGTAAACCTGACGCAGAAACATATCCGCGGAAGACTCGCAGAATCCCTGCTGTTCCTCAAAGAAAGTTATGGTTTGGAGGAAGACGGCTCCACCTTGAGTATCTATCTCTCGCGTGAAGATCTGGCCAATTTGTCAAACATGACCACTTCCAACGCCATACGTACGTTGTCACAGTTTGCCACAGAACGGTTAATCACCATCGACGGACGTAAAATCAAAATCATAGACGAAGAAAAGCTGAAGAAAATCAGCAAGATAGGATAAAGAATAAGTGACAAGGGATAAGCGATTAGGGATTAGCATAATAAAAACACATTGTTGCCATCCTAATCCCTAATCGCTAATCACTAAATCAGTCCTTTCGCAGACAAATATCTTTCCGCTTCAATGGCTGCCTGGCAACCTGTTCCGGCGGCGGTGATGGCTTGACGATAGTGAGGATCAGCAACGTCTCCGGCGGCGAATACGCCCGGCACTTTCGTACGCGGTGTTCCCGGCTCGGTGACGATATAACCTACTTCGTCCGTATCTACATAAGGTTTGAAAATATCAGAGTTGGGCTTATGGCCGATAGCCAGGAAGAAACCGTCAATGGCCACATCATAGCGCTTCTCATCAGGTTCACCCACACGCTGTACCAAATGCACCCCTTCCACACCGTTTTCTCCAAACAAGCCTACGGCATTATGTTCGAACAGTACTTCAATCTTGTCATGCTTCATCACACGCTCCTGCATAATCTTGGAAGCGCGAAGATAAGGTTTGCGGACAATCAGATAAACCTTGGCAGCCAGTCCGGCAAGGTAAACGGCTTCCTCGCAGGCAGTATCTCCACCCCCTACAACAGCTACCGTTTTCTTGCGGTAGAAGAAACCATCACAAGTGGCACATGCGCTGACACCCATCCCCGCATATTTCTTTTCATCCTCCAGTCCCAGATACTTCGCTGCGGCACCCGTAGCAATAATCAGCGTTTCAGCCTCAATCACCTTTTCGTCATCAATTGTAATCTTGTAAGGTGCTTCAGCAAGATTGGCAGCAGTAGCGACTCCATAACGCAAATCTGCACCAAAACGTTCGGCTTGCTTCCGCAGGTCTTCCATTAATTCCGGACCTCCGATACCTTGGGGATAACCGGGAAAGTTCTCCACATCAGTGGTGGTCGTTAACTGGCCACCGGGCTGCAATCCTGCATAAAGCACCGGTGAAAGATTGGCACGGCCTGCATAAATAGCGGCAGTATAGCCGGCAGGACCCGAACCGATAATCAGACATTTTACTTTTTCTGTTTCCATCATTATATTATTTACTATTTGACTATTTACAATTTACTATTTAGCGCATGTCGATGACTTCAGCTGTGGGATAGGCTTTTTTGTCAAAGACAAAGAAACTATCCGGATAGGATTGTCCGGTCTGGTAGCTATCAATAAGGATAGTAGTCATATACTTACTTCCCCGTGGCGCCAAGTGCACTTGATGCAGACGATACGTATCCTTTGTCACAAACAGATAGACACTTTCAGGGTCTTTCCTCTTGTCGGCAGCAGTCATGGTGATGTAATAAACAGACTTGTCTTGCTTACCACCGACACTGCTCAACTTCAATCTGTATCCCTGCTTGTAGAGGGACAACCAGGCATACGGATTGAGAGTCTGCAATTCCTCCTGCGTAGGTTCCGATATATTCACCTCATCTGCCGAAGCCACATAGCTCCACTGCGTATGTCCGTCAAACCAAGTCTTCATACCCTCGGTCTCAACCACAAACTTCTCACCTTCCAGATAGAGAACTCCCGCATAAGAGCCTTGTTGTTCGTTCACGGTAAACGCCAGCTTCACCCCTCCCGCTTTCCGAAAGGCTTCGGCTGTACGTTCTAATATATTTCGGGCATCCGGTTGCTGTGCCGACATCGGCACGGCAAACAACAACAATAGCATGCCAAGTAAAAGCTTATCAAGTTTCATCATTCTATAAATAACCATTCCTTATTGCAAATTGTTTAACCGCATTTCCAGGTCGCTCTCATCTATACAGAACACCTCACGCGCCTTACTACCTTGCGCCGGTCCCACAATCCCCGCTTTCTCCAACTGGTCCATGATGCGGCCGGCACGATTATAACCGATGGCAAACTTACGCTGAATGAGCGATGTGGAACCCTGCTGGTGAATAACAACGAGACGGGCTGCATCCTCGAACAAAGGATCGAGACGTCCCATATCCACATCCCCCAAATCACCTCCTGCATTTTCATCCACATATTCGGGCAGATAAAAAGCGGTGGGGTAGCCCTGCTGGCGGGCAATGAACTTCGTAATCTCTGCCCCTTCGGGCGTATCGAATAAGGCACACTGCACACGCACCGGGGCAGCGCCCTGCAGGAATAACATATCACCGCGGCCTATCAGCTGGCTGGCTCCCGGACGGTCGAGGATGGTACGCGAATCGACCATTGCCGATACACGGAAGGCGATACGCGCCGGGAAGTTGGCCTTAATCGTACCCGTAATGATGTTTGTTGTCGGTCGCTGTGTAGCGATAATCATATGTATACCCACGGCACGCGCCAACTGGGCGATACGTGCGATGGGCAGTTCCACATCCTTACCGGCTGTCATAATCAAGTCACCGAACTCGTCGATAACGACTACGATATAAGGCATGAACTTATGCCCCTTTTCCGGATTCAGACGACGGTTGATGAACTTCTCGTTATACTCCTTGATATTGCGCACATGGGCAGCTTTCAGCAAGTCATAGCGAGTATCCATCTCCACACAGATGGAGTTCAAAGTCTGCACCACCTTCGTGACGTCCGTAATGATGGCATCTTCCCCGTCGGGTAATTTCGCGAGGAAGTGATGCTCAATCACGGAGTAGATGCTGAATTCTACTTTTTTGGGGTCTACCAGCACAAACTTCAGCTCTGCCGGATGCTTCTTATATAATAAGGAGGTGATGATGGCATTCAACCCCACGGACTTACCCTGACCGGTAGCACCGGCAACGAGCACGTGCGGCATCTTGCACAAATCCACCATAAACACTTCATTCGTAATCGTCTTACCCAGTGCGATGGGCAAGTCGTAAGTAGACTCCTGGAACTTCTTGCTGCCGATAATACTCTGACCGGATACAATCTTCGGATTGGAGTTGGGCACTTCGATACCAATCGTACCCTTTCCCGGAATGGGAGCGATGATACGGATGCCGAGCGCCGAAAGGCTGAGGGCAATATCATCTTCCAGACCGCGTATCTTCGAAATGCGGACGCCCTGCTCGGGAGTGATTTCATACAGCGTCACCGTAGGACCTACCGTCGCCTTAATGGTACTGATTTCTATACCGAAACTACGCAGAGTATTGATAATCTTATCCTTGTTCGCGTTCTGCTCTACCATGTCAATGGTCGGACCATTGTCATCGTAATGCTTCATCAAGTCTATTGTGGGGTAATGATAGTTTTCCAAATCCAGACGGGGATTGTACGGCTCCTTCTCCGTTCCCACATACTCCTCCTCTTCGGCCTTCTCAACCTGGAATGCCGGCTCCTTCTCTACCGGCTGTTCCCGAAAAGGGGGCACCGGCTCCGGTGCAGGAGTCTCAAAAGTCATGGTAACATCCTCATCTGCAGACTTGGCTGGCTTTACCTTTCCATCACTTCCACCCAAGTCAAGGGTGATTTCATTCAGCGGTTCGTCCTCTTCTTCCTCTGTAGCAACCTCCTCCTCCTTTTCAAGAACCTTTTCCGGCTCCGCAGCTTCCGGTGTCGGAGCAGTAGTCTTTTCCTTTGCACCCCAAGAGGTCTTGAACTCTTCCGGCGTTTCACCCTGCACGCTTTCCGCCTTCTCCTTACGCTTCAAGAAGCTGAGACTGAACAATATGCGCAACCAGATGACAGTCCGTGCACTCAGATAGATGAGGAAGCAGATGGCAGTTACCAACAATAGCAGCCATACTCCCGGCACACCGACTTGAGACACAAGCCAGTTGCTGACATTGTATCCGTGCATACCGCCCAGATAGAGGAAAGAGTCCTTGTACTGGTCTACAAACACAAAACCGAAAAATACCGAGAACCACACCAGCATCAACGAACAGCCGATGAACCACTTCCACAAGCGCACCACACGCACCCGCATCAGCTTCAATCCCGCCACAGCCAGGAACACGAGAATCAGGAAAGACGATACGCCGAAACAATCATTTATCAGATAGCTGGCCAACTGCGCACCGCGGCTACCGGCGTAGTTCTTCACCCCATTATTGGTGGAAATCAGCTCCTGCGCACTGCCTCCGTCAATGATGCTCTGGTCTGCCGCTCCCGTGAAAAAGAACGACGAAAAGGCGAGCAACAAATAAACCGAAAAGATTACCAGTACCAAGCCGATAACGAAATGAACAGTTTCACTTCTAAATAACGCTGCCACTTTCCCAAAAAACGAGAGTGACAGCTCCGTATCTTTAGCTGTTGAATTTTTCTTTGCCATATTTTTTAAATAACTATTGAGAATTGATTGCAAAAATAATAAAAACTATCCTTCTGCCGCGTTGTTTTCATTCTTTAATTTCTCGTCTGCCGATTATAGGTATTCCTAATCTACAACTGTAGTTTTATCGCATGTTTTACTTACATGCTTGCATGAAATGACATAGCGCACTAATTTACAACAGATTGCGCCATGCAAGCAGACCTCATGCAAGCATGCAGGCAGATTTTGCCTACATGACGCAATCCATGCAAGCCCTATACGCATCAACCTACTCTTTTTCCATCAAAAAATAATAAGGCTTTTACTGCAACCCTTTGTTCACCAACACATTCTCCTCACAAAGACGACGAATCTGCCGCGTCGCAGTCGTGCGGGTCATGCCGCAAATCGACTGTACAACACTGCGGGTGATGAACTCATTCTTACGTAGATAGTTCACCACTTTTTGCTTCACCTCATCATCCGTCAGCCTCTTTTTCGTGAGATTCCGCAATTTCAGCGGCTTTACCTTCAATACTCCTATCTCACTGCGCAGCGCCTTGTCCGGTCTGAAAGTGATGTTTTTCAACTTTACCTTAGTACTTTTCCGCTTTGTCTCCAGTGTCACCGGTTCCGTGCAGGTCAGCGTAGGAACAAAGTAACCGATGCCGTCCAAATGAACCTGCCTGCCCTCCCCCAGCTCGCGTCCCACAAAATGCGACAAAGCATCGAGTACCGCCAGTACATCCGTCTCGGTCAGCGAGCAGTATTCTTGTATATGCCTGCGCAGTTCATCGGTCGTTGTGGAGCCGTTCAGTTTAATCCGGGGGTGCAGGGTCAGCTCTTCCCCTTGTTTATCCTTCGTTTTCGGGTTTTCGTACCTATCAAATAAAATTGCCATATTCTTTCCTCCTTTTTTAGATTCATTGCTGGTGCTGTCTGCAGGTGTCGCTCATGCAAAGTACCGGCTTTCATTAGGCAGAGCATGGGTCTTCCTTACGCAAAGAAGCGTTCTTCCTTCTGCTGAAAGCTTATCAAAAAAAGATGCGCACAACTGTGGTTCATCTTCTTCATATTTGTGACACACCTTCTTCACAACTATGAGAAAGACATTCCACTGCTGTGCGCAACTACAAACTACAGAGGCAAAGATAGTGAAAAGCAGGGGGCTTGGCAAAGGAATGCTAATTTTTTTCAGATTGAAGCATGTAATAATGCGGTAATAATAGCGCTATTTACCCAGCTCCATAATTGCAATAATTAATCTTCATCATCATCATCGTCATAATCTTCATCGTAGTCATCATCGTCACCATCCCATCTACACCCACAAGCATCACAAGCATATTCATTAATACCACTTGAATCAGGATAGACCAAATGCGAGCCACACTCAGGGCAACGCAACTTGTTGTTATCATCATCGTCATCCGCAATTTCATCACATGGCCATTCTCTTCCACAATCCGGACAAACATAATTCACGCCATCGAAATAGGCATTCTCATTCAAACAAAAAATACATTCCATAACTATCTTATTTTAACGTGAGTTCGATATAAGAATAAATATCTTTCACTTATAATTAGAAACATAGCGATAAAAGTATTAAAATTATAGTGTCCAATTATAACATTTAAACGATTACCACTATGTTTCCAGAGTCTAAAGTTACATTGTATGGCCGATGATTTTTGCAAGGAATTTACATTTCAACAGGAAAAATATATGATTGAGGATAAGAAGACCAAGCATCGTAACAAACCCAACTGTATGAGTGATGCTGAGATTATGGTTGTTCTAATCCGGTTTCACTCCGGTGGTTTCCGCTGTTTCAAGCATTACTATAAGGAATATGTCTGTAAACATCTGAAACACCTTTTTCCGCGTCAGGTTTCTTATAACCGTTTTGCAGAACTGGAGAAGGAAGTACTGCTTCCACTGACCATTTTCATTAAGAAAGTCCTGCTGGGAACCTGTACCGGCATCAGTTTCGTTGACTCCACTCCTTTACGTGTTTGTCGTAACCAAAGAATCCTTATTCATAAGACATTTGAGGGACTTGCCGAGCGTGGAAAATGTTCACATTGATGAGTATTGTTGACAAGATTCTGCTCAGAAAAAGAGCCTTGATTGAAACGGTCAATGACAAACTGAAGAACATCGCACAGATTGAACACTCAAGACATCGTTCATTCAATAACTTTATAGCCAACTCCTTGTCGGCTATCGCGGCATACTGCTTTTTTGAAAAGAAGCCCGCCATTGACGTAAACTTTGTCAATGACGGACAACTTGCTATTTTTTGATTTTATTTCGAACCCACGTTAATACAAGGTTGTGCATACTTAAAACGCACAACTTCTTCCTTTCGTAAGTATTGATTATACCTGAATATTTCCTTTGTTGACACAAATACTTGCTATTCCATTAACTGTTTGTCTGCGGAGCCTTTCCAGGGCAATCCTTCATTTTCATATTCAATGCTTCTTTACGTGCCAATGCTTCTAGGTAGAAATAGTCGGCATAGTTCAGAGGAACGTCAATTTCACTTCCTCCGGGATGATGTCCCGTAGAGTGGAGCAACAGGAAGCCGTAGTGCGTATCCGGTGCTGCCTGGTAGTGCTTGTGGAGATTGCTTACGATTTAGTCGGCGACAGCCCTATATTTTTTTCCCTTTTCCGGAGAAACATACGTGCATAGTTCATAAAGGCCGGAAGCGATAAGGGCGGCGGCAGAAGCATCGCGTGGCACATCCGGATTGATCTTTTCGGGAGTACAGTCCTTGATGACATCCATTTTCATGTCCCAATAGGGTACACCGTCTGCCGGCATGTTGGGTAGATTCAGGAAGAAATCGGCAATGTTTTCGCTCTGTTTCAAGTAAGTGGGATCTTTTGTAAAACGATAGCACATAGCAAATCCATACAATCCCCAGGCTTGTCCGCGGCTCCAGAATGAATCGTCTGAATTGCCCTGGTGGGTACACTTCATGCGGACTTCACCTGTTTCCGGATCATAATCTACCACATGATAAGAGGAGTAGTCCGGGCGGAAATGGTTTTTCATCGTTGTATTGGCATGGTTCACGGCCACTTTCCAGTAAATGGAGTCTCCGGTAAGTTGGGTAGCGTGGAACAGCATTTCCAGGTTCATCATATTGTCGATGATGACCGGATATTTCCATTTGTCGCGGTTGTGGTCCCAGGACCGGATACTTTTCACTTTCGGACTATAGCGGGTAATCAATGTTTTGGCACTCTGTAGCACCACGTCCAGGTAGGAACGTTCGCCGGTTAACTCGTATGCCTTGCAGAAGCTGACGTACATCATGAAGCCCAGGTCATGGGTACCTTTGTGCCGTTTGGACTCTTCGATGGGCCAAGTCCATGTGATTGCAGGCTGGCGCCAATAGTCGTTGTGCGTATAGGCGTACATCTGCCACAAAGAACCGGCAAAGAATCCCGAGCACCAGTCGTGGGGATGTATCATGGCCAGTGAACCGTCCTTATGGATACTTCGGGGAATGACACGGCGCTTGGCGGCATTCTTCTCTTCCTTTTTGGCCTTATCGGCACATTTCATGGCCAGATCCAGCTGTCCGGCGGCAAAGGCATAGGCATGGTCTGTTTCGGTAGCTTTTACATACAGAAGATTGAAACTGTCCTGCGGTTCCAGTATGCGGTGCGCATAGTAAAGTTGCAGGTAGTCTTTGCGTGCGGGGTTCAGATAAGCGGCTGTACGGTAGAGGTCCTTGCAGAGGTTTTGCTGGGAGTGTTCCCACCCGCTGATCTGCTGGTAAGGCCATTCACCGAGGCTCTTTCCCACGTAGGATGCCAGAAAATCCATGGCTTTGTAGAAGCTTCGTCCATCGGTTGATGTGGCGTTGTCAATGTTGCTGCCCAGTTTCTTTGCCATCAGCATGATGTCAATGAAATGTGTCAGGTTATATTGGGAATAGTGGAAAGCGAGGGTACGACGCAATTCCTGCGGTTGGCGTCCGTCGGGTTCTATCTGTGGGAAGATACGTCTTTCGGCGAAAGCATTGACTACCTCTTGTGCTAGTTTCTTGTTGCCGGTATAGAGGGCGAAAGCAATGATTTGGGCGTCGTAGGCCACACTGTGGTTGTTGGCTCCAGCCGCCTCTTCCTTGCCTTGCGGGCTGGTGAGCATCCAGTCGGTCAGTTCGGCAAACCATTTCTTCAGTTGCTTGCTGTCCTTGGCAGTGAATGCTTGTGATTGTTCCAACAGCGCTACAGCATCCAGCATCTCTATGAAGGAGTAGGTATCTATCAGTCCGTAGCAGCGCCCCTTGTTGTTATTGTGCCCCGGTATCATCTGCGCGTATTCCAGATTAGGATTCATTCGGGTGTCTTTGTCCAAAAACCACACACGGATAAGCTCAGTCGCTTTCCTGGCATATTTTTCTTCTTCGCTGAAGTACCAGGCTAATGCCAAGGTGGTGATGCGGCTAACGGTTGTACCCAGACGGTTGCGGTCCAGTATGCTCAGTTCGGGAATCGATATGCCGTCGCGGTTGATGTAGGGCAGTCCGATAGGTTATGCTGGGTCGGGCCAAAAATAGAGGGCCTGGCTCATATAGTCGTGCTTGTCACCGCTGGCGGGTGTCTTTTCTTTCATCATGACAGAAAGAGGCTGTACGTCCGATAGTTTGTCCGCTTCCTTCTTCAGTGCCTCGTAAGCTGTGGCGTAGAACGGTTCCCGGATAGAACGTTTCACATTGGCAAGGTGTGTTGTGTTCCATACGGATTGCGCTTGCATGCAGGGTGCCATAAACAAGATGGCAAGTGTCCATTTTACTGCTTTCAGTTTCATTATATTCTGCTGTTTTATATGGATTAGTAAATATTACGGAGTTTGATACCATTCAGGAAGCATTTGCCGCTGATGGTATGGAAGCGTATTTCAAGACTGTCCGCTTCGTTGTTGACGATATATTTCTTCCGTAGGGCATGGAAATAACCGCTTTCTTTACAAGGTGACAGACTCTCTTCAACAGTACTTCCATTGATGGAAATACCGAATGTGCTCTCACGGTTTTCATGTGCTCCGTCACGTCCCAACAGATAGGCTGCTGAGGAGTTTTGGCGAAAGATATCCGTGAAGAGGAATTCTATCTCATAGACACCTTTGGGCACGTCAAAACGGTATCCTTCGATGCCGTTTCTGAGAGTCTGGAACAAGGGACCGTCAGCAGTGTTGCGTATTTCAGTCTCCGTACCCCGTTCCTCACCACCGATATATCCCCAACTGCCGGGTGTATAAGGCTGGTCGGGAAGCCAAGTCAGTTGGCTTTCGTCGGAAGTGAAGAAGCACCGGCTTCCCACATTTATGGCCAGTTCCAGATTTTTCAAGTTGGTTGCATCCAGTCGGGCAGGAACCGGGTGGAAATTTACTTTCAAACCGTCTTGCACCCTTATTCCCTGATGGTTGCCTTGTGCCAGAAGAAAGGGTTTCCTGCTGCAGAACGGAGCTTCGAAGGTGACGGTGTTATTCTTTGTTTGCTGCTTACCTATGGACTTCCCGTCGATGAAAAGCTCTACCTCGGGAAGATTGGAATAGACCTTTACCGGCAACAAGACAGGGGCATTTCCCTGCTGTACGCCACTGCGGTATGTCCAATCACGGCTGGCAATGTGCAATACGGGGATGTCCTTACGCCAGGCAGCTTGGTAGTAATAATATATATCTTTAGGAGTACGGTCGGCATACACCAATCCTTTGTTGTTGATGCGTGGCATGGACTCGTCACGTAGGGCCGAGCAGAAGTCGATGAAATTCCAGTGTGTACCGCCACAAACATAAGGTGTATTCTCCAGTACCGGAAGATAGTGTTCAAGGTATTTCTGCTGGTATTCAATACTGAAATCGAAAGCGCGTGGGGTGAGTGAATGCAACCGCTTGTCCGATCCTGCACCATATTCGCTGACAATCATCGGATGGGCGGGACAGTCCCGGTGCTGTTGTGCCAGATATTTTTCGAATCCAGTGACGTCTCCGCCATACCATCCCTGGTACAGGTTCCATCCTACAATATCGGTGATGTTGCTTATGCCAGTCTCATTATAGCTGTTGCTGCCATGGAATGCCATGGCACTGACGCGTGTAGAATCTTCCGCTTTGAGTACTTTCTCCAGTCTTTTGGCAAGTGACGATGCACGCTCTATAGCGGGCTTCAGTTCGGTTTCGGTTTTATATTTCCGTTGGGTGACAAGTAAGATCTCGTTCATGTATCCCCATGCAATGATGGAGGGATGGTTATAGTGCTGGCGAATCATCTCACGCAGGTTTCGTTCGCAATTGTCTCCATATCCGGGAGTCTCGGGCACGATATCAATGATGGGGATTTCTTCCCAGGCCAACATACCGAGTTTGTCGCACATCTCCAGGAGAGCGTCATCCTGGGGGTAATGGGAGACACGGATAAAGTTGGCTCCCATTTCTTTCATCATTTTCATGTCACGGCGGTGTATTTCGTCGGTCAATGCCACCCCGATAGGTTTCTGGTCTTGGTGACGGCAGATACCGCGACGCATATAGGGTGTACCGTTAAGGAAGAATCCTTTGTTGGCATCGAAGTGGAACCACCGGAAGCCGGTATGATGGTTACTCTGGTCCAGAACCACTTTAGTCTTGCAGTCACACAAGGTGGTTTCTATCCGGTAGAGGGCAGGCGTTTCGGGAGTCCATAACCGGGGATGCAGGATGGGCGATGCAACATTCTGGAAAGCATAGGTCTCCCCAGGATTCAGTTGTATGGACTTCTTTAGTGTTTGTAACAAGATACCGTCTGGCTGGTAGATGGAATGAACGAGTTCCAGGTTTGCCTTTTCGCAGGCGTCATTCTTAATTTCGCCACGGATGGAGAGGGTGGCTTTCTCCTCGGACACTTTGGGGGTACTGATGAAGATACCGTCCGAACCGTGGTCGGTTAAGTTGAAATGTTGGTTGGGAACGGCAGTGAGCCATACATCCCGATAGATACCTCCGATAAAAGTGAAATCTCCGGAGATGGGAGGGATGTCCATCCGGGCATTATCCACGCGAATAGCCAGAACGTTGGGGGAATGGATAGAGAGGAAGGGGGTGATATTGAACGTACAAGCAGTATATCCTCCCGCATGTTCACCTATGTTTTTGCCATTGATGAAGAAGGTAGCCGCCTTGTTTGCAGCATCCAGTTTCAGAAAGACCTGCTTGCCTTTCCAATTTTTGGGAAGGGTGATACGATGGCGGTACCAGCCTATTCCGCGATAATAGTCTTTTTCGGTATAGGCATCAGTATTCCAAGTATGCGGCAGGTGGATGTTTGCCCATTGGCTGTCGTTGAAGGTACTGTCTGCAGCGGAAGTACATTCGCCTTTTAGAAATTTCCAGTCGTGGTTGAGGCTCTTCGTTTCTCGTTGCGCACGGAGTGACATTGGCATCACAATCATGGCAAAGCAACAGATCACTGTCCATAAGGCAAAAAGGAAACGGCCTCTTTTGTAAGGGTATCCCATAATCTGATAGTTGTTGAGTTGAGGTGGTAAAGTTATAAAAGAACGGTGGAAATTCTGTTTCTTTCTTGCACGAATTCCCACCGCTTGTTAATCCTTATATCATAATCTCTTTTTTTTCATCTTCTGTCGGTCATTTACCATCCATAGTTTTGAGGAATTCGTCCTTGTGACAGATTGATGACATTCTGATGAATAGGATACAAGTAAAGCTTGTCGCTCCATTGCCGGTTCTCTAACTGAGTACGGGTATAATAGGAAGCCGGGTCACCAGGAGTCTTGTCTTTTGAACCCTTCATGTTCATGCCGTAGAAGCGTGTCTGGTCACAGCCTATTTGCCCGTTGTCACATATCATCCAGCGGCGAATGTCGAAGTAGCGTTGACCCTCGCAGTATAGTTCAACATAACGCTCGTGCTGTATAGCTTCAAACTGTCTGTCGTAATTGCCGATAACCCCTGTTTTCATACCGCTTTCCTGCAAGTCTTGGTAGCCGTTGATGCCTGCGCGGTGTCGTATCATATCTACATATTTGATAATTTCCGGATTGCTCGGGTCAATTTCGTTCAAGGCTTCGGCATAGAACAAATAGAACTCGGCCATACGGTAAATGATGGAAACACGCTTCCAAGCTTGCGTGTAGCCGTTAGCATGGTTTACTGTACGGTTCTTGAACTTACCAAGCATATATCCAGTTTTTACATTGTCACCGTTGGAGAGGTCATTGCCACCACCGGCAGAGAAGTCTACGACGTAGTTCGGATTACCGTCCATCCAATTCTTGAACCAACTTCTTCCTTGATAAACCACGTTGGCATAGAAACGAGGTTCGCGGTTCGCATACATATTGTAAATGTTTTTGTCTATCTTGGTGGCTTTGTATGCGGGGTCGTAGCAGCGGTTTTCCACTTCACTGAATCCAGTTTCATTGTATCCACTATTGTCGTCATTGATTGTCAATCCATTGGACATGAAGAACATATCCACTGCGTCTTGGGACGGTCCAATGGTTCCGTAACAGGAGTTCACATCACGTGGGTTGGTACGCTTTTCCATTTTATATTGATCGGAATAGCTATTGTTCGTACTGCTCCAAAGAATTTCTTGATTGTATTCCTGAAAAAGGTTGTACACCGAACGGTCTGGAGCTTCCACACCGTTTGCCATTACACGGAAGCGTCCATGGTGCTGTGCTTCAGCATAATCTATCAGGTCTTTTACACGGTCTCTGGCAATAATCCATTTCTGCGGGTCTTTGCTTTGGGGGAAGATGTATTCTCCTTTAGCATTTTGGAGTTTTTGCAGTCCTTGGTAGTATTCAGAGCCATCACCACCATTGAAAAGCTTGGAGGCGGCATACATCCACAGCTTGGCACGCAGGGCCTTAGCCACTACGATGGTGGGGCGTACTATTTCATGGAAGTTATAACTATAGTTTCCATCGGCAAACGAGGTGATAGCTGATTCTGGCAGTTTGGATTGTAGCGGATCGCATAGCGGCTCCAATATACCATCAATGTAATTCACCATTTCGTCCACAGTGGCACGATCGTAATCTGTCACATGAGGCTCTGCCGCATCAGCTATTTCTG
>ENA-ORHU01000237-ORHU01000237.1-human-gut-metagenome-genome-assembly--contig:-NODE-237-length-14125-cov-5.68237_pt1 | contig 14125 bp, 7 predicted proteins | sample MGYA00243022_ERZ508730 | MGnify/ENA primary metagenome ERZ508730 (study PRJEB26277, sample SAMN04329827) | human gut metagenome | biome: human-associated habitat | host: Homo sapiens | place: USA...
TGGATCTGGCTTTCATGACAGAGGCCAACAAGCATTTATTGAATGAAGGATGGCTATTTATGGCGGACCCTACAGATCCTGATAAAACTTTGATTTTTAGAAATCATGCCGGTGAACTGCATGACCTGACTTTCCGTAATGCCGCGTTTACCCAAGATCATTATTTGAATCTGTCGGGAGGTAATGACAAAGGAACATTTTCTTCATCTTTGGGATACTATTCAGAAGATGGTCAGATTATTTCCACCAATTATCAGCGTGTGAATGTAACTATCAACGGCTCGTATAAATTGTTACCTATTTTGACAGTGTATGCCGGCGGTAGTTTTTCATGGTCCAAGATGCCCGATTTATGGACTTACGATCTGAAAAGCCCTTGGAATGGAGAAACGGGAGAGTATGAGTTGTTCTATCGTACTATGAGTATGTTTCCCACTTGGAACCCGTGGAATGAGGATGGAAGTCCTGCTGCCGGATGGAGTAATCAGGATGGTAATCCTTATTATTGGAAAGATAAGCTGACTCGTTCTACGACGAACCGTAAGACTTCGTTTAATATTGGTTTTGCTTTAGAAATTATTCCGCAGCAATTGTTTCTGAACGGAAACAGCTCTATGTATTATACCGATTATCAGTTTGAATTGTTCGAAAAGAAGTATCAGCAGATAGGTCAGGCTCCTAACACCAATCGTAATGCTTCGCAAACAAATACAAAAGTATTTCAACAACAACATGCATTGACTTTGGAATATAAAAAAGGTTTTAGCGGACATAATATCAATGCTATGCTAGGTGGCGAGTATTTTGATTATCAATATCAGAACTTGGAGGCGCGTGTCTCCGGTGCTCCTACAGATGATATACCTACTTTGAATGCGGGTACTAATCGTACTTATACTACTTCCATCAAGACCGGTTATCGTATTCTTTCCGGTTTTGCCCGTGTTAATTATGATTATAATTATCGTTATATTGTATCGTTGGTCTCCATATAATAATATATCTCTAAACTATCTGAAAATCGATGGGAGTTCTTTACGGGTATATACGCCGTTTGGGATGTGCATGAGGAAGCTTTCTTTAAAGATTCAAAGTTTGCGGAAGTAGTATCCTTGATTAAACCGCGTATCAGCTATGGGTTGAACGGGAATGTAAATGGTATTGGTAACTTTGATGTATATGGTAAATACGGTTCGGTGGGTGCTTATAATGGTAATCTGGGTTATTTGAATACCGGAGTGGTTAATAGTAAATTGCGTTGGGAAAAGAGTCATACGTTTGAACTGGGTCTTGATCTGGGCTTTTTCAATAATCGGATTCACATGATTATGGACTATTATAACCGTACGACTTCCGATTTGCTGACTGATGTGAATTTGCCGGAATATACGGGATTCCCTTCGTTCAAGACGAATCTGGGTACTATCAGTAACCGTGGCTTTGAATTGGAAGCCAAGGTGAATCTGCTGACAAAGAAGGACTGGTCATGGGATGTCACCGCTAATACTTCGTTTGTGAAGAATATGGTGAAGAAGCTGCCTTTTAATGGGAATGCGAACAACCGTCAGGGGGGTGAGCAGATATGGGATCCAAAATCCAACTCATTGGTTTGGGTAGGCGGTATTCAGGAAGGAAAAAGCTTGGGTGATATCATTGCTTATAAACAAGTACGTATCTTGCGTGACTGGGATGATGTGAGAAACCATGCCGGTGATTTTGTGGATGAAGTTGCCAACCTGTATGGGCCGAATAAAGCTGCCGAATATGCAGGAAAGCCGGGATGGAAGCCTATTGAGCCTGGAGATGTATTGTGGGATGACAAAAATGGTGATAACATAATAAACTCATACGACCGTCAGGTGGTGGGTAATATCTATCCGAAATGGACCGGTGGTTTTTCTACCACGCTGAACTATAAAAACTGGTCTTTGTATGGTCGTTTTGACTATGCGGTAGGTCATACCATTTACAATGATTTGAAAGCAAGAATCTTGGGGCAGTATAACGGGTCGTTCAATTTGATTACGGATGTCAGAAATTCGTGGTCTGAAAACAATACGGAAACTAGTATCCCTAAGTTTTATTGGGCTGACCAGAATGCGAAAAAGAACATTACCCGTTCCAATAATGGTACAACGAATCTGAACAATAATAACTCTACTTTCTATGAAAAGGGGGATTATTTGTGTCTGCGTGAGGTAACCTTGAGTTATAAATTCCCGAAGAATCTTATAAATAAGGTGTTCTTGACCGATGCGTCCGTGTATGTTACGGGACAGAATTTATTCTATATTACCGGATATGACGGAACCTCTCCGGAACCGGTTATGGATATTCAGGCAAATGGTCGTGGTGGTATAGACAATGGACGTTATCCTACACCAAGAACCGTTTTGTTTGGTTTACAATTGTCATTTTAATATGTAAAAAAGAGAAAGTATGAACATAAAAAAGGTAATATTGGCTTTTGCCGCATCGGCTATGTTGGCCGGTGGATGTACTTCGTTGGATATGGACCCGGTGAGCGATATCACTGACTTGAATTACTGGAAAACTCCGGAACAGTTTGATTCATTTGTTTTTGGACTGCATAGTCGCTTCAGAAGCCATTCGTGGAATATGTTTTTGTTGGGTGAGGCAAGAAGTGATGTCTTTGGGGGAACTCCTTTTGGTGGAGAAGCCACCCAGGGGATGGAACGTTTTCCTTATAATACATTGAATGCGGAGAATCCCGGAATCAGCGGATTTGGTGATTTGTATCAGAATATCAATCAGATGAATTTGTTTATCAGCAGGACCCTCCATGCGGATGTTCTGACTGAAAGTGCTAAGAACTATTATTTAGGACAGGTGTATGGATTGCGTGCCTACTATATGTATCAGTTATACCGTTCATGGGGAGATGCCGTGTTTACGGAAGAGCCCAGCTTGGGTTTTGAAGTGGGTAAATTGGCAAAAGCGGCGACTCCGGCTGCCGAAATCTTTGAGCAGGTAAAAAAAGATATAGAATCTTCTTTAAGTTATTTTGGGCCTGATTATACCATAAAGGAAAAAAAATCGCTGTGGTCAAAGGCTGCCACATTGATGCTGAAAGCGGATGTATATTTGTGGAGTGCCCATCGTGACGGGGGAGAAGGAGATGCCCGGACAGCAAAGAATGCGTTGGTTGACATACAGAATAATATCAGTCGTAGCAATCTGGACTTGATGGATACTTACCAGGGAGTGTTTGCTTATGATAATAAAGGTAATAAAGAGATTATCTTTACCATTCATAATGAGTTGTTTGAATACAACCTGTGGAATGGAAATAATGATTTGTTTCCGCAGGCGGATTATTTAGGGAAATTCTATAATGCGGATGGTACTTTGATAAATACGTCTGTCGAGAATAATTTCGGTATCATGCGCCTGATGGTGAAATTGGAAAACTTCAAGAAATTTCTGCCGGGAGACACTCGTCGTGACGTTACATTGAAAGATGTATATAATAAGGTGGAAAATGGCGAGTTGGAATTGGTGGGGCTGTATCCGCATAAGTATTGGGGAGTTATGAATGGAAGTACACGGGTGAGATGTGATGATTATCCTATTTATAGATATTCGGATTTGCTATTGATGCTGGCTGAGGCGAAAGTGCTTTTGGGTGAGGATCCGGCTACAGAGATAAACCGGGTGCGTCAGCGTGCGTTTGGTGATGCGTATGATGCTTCAACAGTGGGATTCCCCAATCAGGAAATTGATAAGTATCCGGCGGATGCTGTTCTGCAGGAACGTTTGTTTGAATTTATGCTGGAAGGAAAACGATGGTATGACTTGCGGCGTTTTGGCGATTCGTACGTACTTGACTATACTCCGGCGGAGTCTGCCCGTCTGCTTTGGCCTATCAACCAAGGAGCTCTTACTAATAATCCATTGTTGAAACAGACGGTTGGTTATTAAATTTTTGTCTGATAAGTATCCTTAATTGCATAAAAAGACGGTATTCTTTATGAAATTAATAAAGAAACCGTCTTTTTATTTTCTAATTTCAATAAAAACTTTTATTTTTACACCCGTAAAATTATAAATATTATGAGAAACCCTAGCTTATTACTGCTAATTGTTGTTTTTATATTAGCACCCTTCAAGTTAAGTGCGGCGGCAGATACGGTTGCTGTCCGCGAAACCCGGATTCCTGTGTTGATTGAAAGGCAGGATAATGAGTTGTTTCATTTACGTATAGAGGCTGCTCAAAGTCAGATGCTGAATGAAGTGAAGTTGGACTTCGGCAAAGACGTGAATTTAAATGAAATTGAATCTGTGAAACTTTATTATGGTGGAACTGAAAGCGTGGAGAGGAGAGGAAAGACTTATTTTGCTCCGGTAGATTATATATCTAATAATACTCCGGGAAAAACATTGGCTGCCAATACTTCTTATTCCGTTTTGAAGTCGGAAGTAAAGGCCCCGAAGCGCGAGGTTATATTGAAAGCTGACCAAAAATTGTTTCCGGGAGTGAATTATTTTTGGATTAGCCTGCAAATGAAGCCTATTGCTTCTATCTTGTCTAAAGTGTCGGCAAAAGTGGTGGAAGCTAAGATTGACGGACAGATTGCTCCTTTGAAGATAGTTCGTAAGGCGGATACCCATTATATGGGGGTAGGCGTGCGCCATGCCGGTGATGACGGGGCTGCTGCCTATCGTATTCCCGGGTTGGTCACTTCAAATAAAGGAACCTTGTTGGGGGTATATGATGTACGCTATAATAATAGTGCGGATTTACAGGAGTATGTGGAAATAGGTCTGAGCAGAAGTACGGACGGAGAGCAGACTTGGGAGAAAATGCGCATTCCGATGGCATTTGGTGAATATGATGGTCTGCCTAAAGCACAGAATGGAGTAGGTGATCCTGCCATTTTAGTTGATAAAAAGACAGGAACTATCTGGATTGTTGCTGCCTGGACACATGGTATGGGGAATGGTCGTGCGTGGTGGAATTCACAAACAGGTATGGACCGTAATCATACAGCGCAATTAATGATGGTGAAAAGTGATGATGATGGTAAAACCTGGTCGGAGCCTATGAATAAAACAGATCAGGTGAAAGATCCGTCATGGTATTTCTTGCTGCAAGGTCCCGGTAGAGGTATCTCTATGGAAGATGGAACATTGGTCTTTGCCAGCCAGTATATTGGCAGTGATCGTATTCCTAATGCCGGTGTTATATACAGTAAGGATCATGGAAAGACATGGAATATCAGCACATTGGCACGCACTAATACTACTGAATCTCAGGTAGTGGAAGTGGAACCGGGAGTGCTGATGCTGAATATGCGTGATAATCGTGGCGGCAGTCGTGCCGTTTCTACAACTACAGATTTAGGTAAAACGTGGAAAGAACATGAATCTTCACGTACAGCCTTACAGGAACCGGTTTGTATGGCCAGTTTGATTAGTGTTAAAGCTAAAGAGAATGTATTAGGTAAAGACATTCTTTTGTTCTCTAATCCGAATGATACCAAGAACCGTCATAGCATTACAATCAAAGCAAGTCTGGATGGCGGGGTGACTTGGTTGCCCGAGAATCAATTGTTGTTGGATGCCGGTTGGGGTTGGGGATATAGCTGCTTAACTATGATTGACAAGGAAACAGTAGGGATTTTATATGAAAGCAGTGTGGCCCACATGACTTTCCAAGCGATAAAATTGAAAGATATTGTAAAGACCAAATAAATAATGAAACGCTGGTTTTCTAGTTTTATTGGTATGATACTGGTTTGTGCTATAACCATAGCACAAACCAGTATCTCATTACTTCCTAAACCTCAGTTGTGTAAGGATACGGGGAAGAACTTTACTATGGGAAAGGTGAAACTTTCTACTCCGGTATTGAGGCCGGAGTGGGAAGTTTTTATCATGAATGCGGGTGGTGAGATTGTTGAACACTCATCATCGGTGATTGAAGTGGAACTGGTTCCGTCTATTGATGAAGCTAGGTTAAACCGGGATGAAGCCTATCGTCTTTCTGTTTCAAACAAGCGAATAAAGATAGAGGCTGTAACAGAACAGGGTGTGTATTGGGCTATGCAGACACTTCGGCAATTGGAGCAGAAAAAAGGGAAAAGAAGCTCTGTTGCCGGATGTGAGATTGTAGACTGGCCGGCATTCAGGATACGCGGATTTATGCAGGATGTGGGACGCAGTTATATTTCAATGGAAGAATTGAAAAGAGAGATAGAGATTTTATCCCGGTTTAAGATTAATGTATTTCATTGGCATCTTACGGAAAACCAGGCATGGAGATTGGAAAGTAAAATTTTTCCTATGCTGAATGATAGTGTGAATACTATCCGTATGCCGGGTAAATATTATACGCTGGAAGAGGCACGCGATTTGGTGGATTTTTGTAAGAAACATCAGGTGTTGTTGATTCCTGAGATAGATATGCCAGGGCATAGTGCTGCCTTTGTGCGTGCTTTCTGCCATGATATGCAAAGTCCGGAAGGGATGAAAATATTGAAACTGTTACTGGATGAGGTGTGTGAGACATTTGATGTGCCTTATTTACATATAGGTACAGATGAGGTGGAGTTTACCAATCCGCATTTTGTACCCGAAATGGTGGCGTATGTACGCTCAAAAGGGAAAAAAGTAATATCCTGGAATCCGGGCTGGCACTATAAACCGGGGGAAATAGACATGACACATTTGTGGAGATACCGTGGAAAGGCGCAACCGGGTATTCCTGCTATCGATTCCAAATTTCATTATCTGAATCATTTTGATGTTTTCGGTGATATTGTAGCTTTGTATAACAGCCGTATTTATGATCAGGCAGAAGGCAGTGAGGACGTTGCGGGAACTATATTGGCTTTGTGGCACGATCGTTTGATTGACAATGAGTGGAATCTGGTTATTGAAAATGGCTTGTACCCCAATATGCTTGCTATTGCCGAGCGTGCCTGGAGAGGGGGAGGTACGGAATATTTTGACGGACTGGGTACGATACTTCCCTCCGAAGACACGGAAGCATTTAAAGAATTCGCTGATTTTGAAAAGCGTATGTTGTGGCATAAGGAGCATACGTTTAAAGGATATCCTTTCGCCTATGTAAAACAGACTAATGTAAAATGGAATATTACGGATGCTTTTCCTAATGGGGGCGATATGGATAAGGTGTTCCCGCCTGAACAGGAATTAAAGGATATCTATCATTATAACGGGAATACGTATGGTGTACGTCAGGCAATGGGGGCAGGTATTTATTTGCGTCATGTCTGGGGGGATATGGTTCCTGCTTTTTATGCTGATCCTAAGGAAAACCACACGGCTTATGCATATACTTGGGTGTATTCGCCCAAGGATCAGGAGGTGGGGCTGTGGGCGGAATTCCAGAATTACAGTCGTTCGGAAATGGATCTGGCGCCATTGCCTGGCAAATGGGATTATAAGGGAAGCCGCATCTGGATTAATGGTTGCGAAATATTACCTCCTGTATGGACTGCTACGCATAAGGTGAAAAGTTATGAAGTACCTTTGGGAAATGAGAATTGCGTAGGAAGATCTCCATTGGCGGTGCATTTAAATAAAGGTTGGAACAAAGTTTTCTTAAAGTTACCTATCGGTAAGTTTAAGATGGCTGAGACGCGTCTTGTGAAATGGATGTTTACCACTGTCTTTGTGACTCCTGACGGAGAAAGGGCGGTAGAAGGATTGATTTATTCACCAGATAAACAAAAATAAAATGAAACGTATTGTCTTATTGTTATTGGGATTATTATTAGCGTTACCCCAGTTTGCTCAGGAACGCAAGTATTCTACTTTTTATGAGCAGAGAGCGACTTTGTTTGAAGAACTTCCGGTTACTTCAAAAGATATTATTTTTTTAGGGAACAGTATTACCAACGGTTGCGAGTGGGCTGAGTTGTTCCAAAATAAGAATGTGAAGAACAGGGGTATCAGTGGAGATATCTGTATGGGGGTATATGACCGTTTGGATCCGATTGTAAAGGGAAAACCGGCAAAGATTTTTTTATTGATCGGTATCAATGATGTTTCTCGGGGAACGTCTGCGGATAAAATTATTTCAGAAATAAGTATGATTGTTCGGAAAATAAAGCAAGAATCTCCAAAAACAAAATTATATTTGCAAAGTGTATTGCCGGTGAATGATTGTTACGGTATGTTTAACGGGCATACATCACGCTGGCAGATGGTAAAACAAATTAATGATTTGTTGGAACCATTGGCGGTAAAGGAAGGAGCTGCCTATATTGATTTGTATAGTCATTTTGTGGAGAAAGAGACAGGCAAGATGAATCCAGTATATACTAATGACGGATTACATTTATTAGGAAAGGGATACTTGCTGTGGCGTGATATTGTAAAACCTTATGTTGACCAAAAATGAAGAAGACATTAATACTGATTTTATGTTTGTTTCTTTGTACCGTTTCATTTGCACGGAAGCGGGTGAAGGTTGCTTGTGTAGGTAATAGCATTACCTATGGCATAGGTGTATCCGATCCTGATAAGGAGTCCTATCCTGCCCGGTTACAGCAAATGCTGGGTGAAGGGTATACGGTGGAGCGTTTTGGAAAGCCGGGAGCTACGTTGCTGAACAAGGGACACCGGCCTTATATGCACCAGAAAGAGATTAAGGCTTCATAGACATATGCTGTTCTAGTAGTGGTTATTCATTTAGGAGTGAATGATACAGATCCGCGTGATTGGCCCAATTACCGTGATTTTTTTATAGCGGATTATCGTGCACTGATTGATTCGTTCAGAGTGGCGAATCCTGAATGTCGTATTTTGATTGCCCGTCTGACTCCGATTGCCGACCGCCATCCGCGGTTTGAGTCCGGCACACGCGACTGGCATGATGAGATTCAGCTGGCTATAGAAACGATAGCGAAATACGCACAAGTACAGTTGATAGATTTTCATGCACCTTTATATCCATATCCTTTTATGTTGCCCGATGCTGTCCATCCCGATAAGGAAGGTGCGGCTGTCTTGGCAAAAACGGTGTATGAAGGCATAACCGGTGATTTTGGCGGTTTGCAAATGCCGGAAATTTATACGGACAATATGGTATTGCAGCATGGACGTCTGCTGACTATTCAGGGAAAAGCGGATGCCGGTGAGAAAGTAACTGTTTCCATAGACAGGCAGCAACTTCAGGCTGTGACGGGAGCAGATGGAAAGTGGGCGGTGGATGTCCGGCCATTGAAGGCGGGCGGTCCATATACACTGACTGTTTCTACAGAAAAACGGAAACTGGTCTATGAAAATGTGTTGGCGGGAGAAGTGTGGCTCTGTTCCGGACAATCGAATATGGAGTTTTATCTGAATTGGAGTGCGACTGCCGCACAAGATGTTCCTCAAGCTGCAAATAGCAATATCCGTTTTTATGATATGAAAGCCCGTTGGCGTACGGATGCGGTGGAGTGGGATGCTTCGGTACTCGATTCATTGAATCATCTGCAATATTATAAGGATACACGGTGGACAGTTTGTTCGCCTGAAACAGCCGGTAATTTTTCGGCGGTGGCTTACTATTTCGGAAAGAAATTGCAGGATAGTTTGCAAGTCCCTGTAGGACTGATTTGCAATGCCATTGGCGGATCTCCTACTGAAGCATGGATAGACCGTAGTACATTGGAATATCGTTTTCCGGCTATTTTACGTAATTGGATGCAGAATGATTTTATCCAAGACTGGGTGCGTGGGCGTGCTGCCTTGAATGTAAAGAAGTCTTTCAATAAATTGCAACGCCATCCTTATGAGCCTTGTTATTTGTATGAATCGGGTATCCGTCCTTTGGAACAGTTTCCGGTCAAAGGCTTTATTTGGTATCAGGGTGAGTCTAATGCCCATAATCGGGAGACTCATGAAAAGTTGTTCAGATTGTTGGTGGAAAGTTGGCGCAAGAATTGGGGGGATGCGGAACTTCCATTCTATTTTGTCCAATTGTCCAGTATAGACCGTCCGTCATGGACTTGGTTCCGTGATAGCCAGCGTCGTTTGATGGCGGAGATTCCTCATATCGGTATGGCTGTCAGTTCAGATAGGGGAGACTCATTGGACGTACACCCCAAACAGAAAAGAGAAGTCGGTGAACGGTTAGCTGCATGGGCTTTGAATAAAACATACGGATATAAAAATGTCATTCCTTCGGGACCGCTTTATAAATCAGTCGTATTTAGTGGAGGTGCGGCTTATATTTCTTTTGATTATGCGGAGAAGTTGTCCACTTCGGATGGGAAACCGGTTCGTACATTCGAAGTGGCAGGTGATGATGGATTATTTTATCCGGCACAGGCTGTTGTTGAAAACGGTAAAATAAAAGTATGGAGTGATAAGGTGAAAGAGCCGGAAACGGTTCGTTACGGATGGCAGCCATTTACCCGTGCCAATCTGGTAAATGGCGCCGGTTTGCCTGCTTCCACATTCCGGGCTGAATAGTATATAAATTAATAAAGATAGGTAAGATGAAGAAAACATTAAAAGTTTTGATGATGTTAGGATGCTTTCCGATGATGCTCAGTGCAAAGGAGTATAAGAAGTCAGAGAGTCTGAGTCTTGATAAGGGATGGGAGTTCGCCCAGGTCGGCCGGAATGAATGGTTGCCGGCTACGGTGCCCGGAACGGTACATCAGGATTTGATTTCTCATAATAAACTGCCCAATCCATTTTATGGGATGAATGAGCAAAAAGTGCAGTGGGTGGAGAATGAGGACTGGGTCTATAAAACTACTTTTAATGTGACAGATGAGCAACTCTCGCGGGATGCTGCCTTGTTGATTTTGGAAGGATTGGATACGTATGCAGATATTTACCTGAACGGCTCTTTGTTGGAACGTACGGACAATATGTTTGTCGGCTATACTCTTCCGGTAAAAGAGGTGTTGCGGAAGGGAGAAAACCATTTGCAGATTCTGTTTCATTCACCTGTCAAGCAAACGTTGCCCCAATGGGAAACCAATGGCTTTGATTATCCTGCTGATAATGACCATAGTGATAAGCGGGTCAGTATCTATAGCCGTAAAGCGCCTTACAGTTATGGCTGGGATTGGGGAATCCGCTTGGTAACCAGTGGTATCTGGCGGCCTGTGACACTGACTTTTTATGATGTGGCACGCATTGATGATTACTATGTACGTCAGGCTTCGGTAACAAAAGATCTGGCGAAAGTTGAAAACCTCCTGACTGTAAACAGTGTTTCTGCAACTCCTCAGAAAGCGGAAGTAACCGTTGCTTATTCTTATAAGGAGGGTGAAAAGGTAACCGAACAGAAAGAGGTGACATTGCAGCCAGGAACAAACCATATTCTTCTTCCCATAGAGATACGGCAGCCTCATTTATGGATGCCTAATGGTTGGGGGGAACCTGCATTGTATGACTTTGAAGCCGTAATAAAGGTGGATGGTAAAGTGATAGCTTCTCAAAAAGAGCGTATCGGACTCCGTACAATAAAGGTGGTGAAAGAAAAAGACGATCAGGGAGAATCCTTCTATTTTGTAGTCAATGGTGAACCGATGTTTGCCAAAGGCGCGAATTTTATTCCGGATGATGCTTTGCTGCCTAACATTACTGAAGAACGTTACCGCCAGTTGTTCAAGGATGTGAAAGATGCCAATATGAATATGATTCGTGTATGGGGTGGAGGGATTTATGAGGATGATGTTTTTTACCAGGCGGCGGATGAGAATGGAATTTTAGTTTGGCAGGATTTTATTTTTGCCTGCACTACTTATCCGTCCGATCCTGCTTTTATGAAACGGGTAGAGGCCGAGGCGGAATATAATATCAAGCGTTTACGGAACCATGCCAGTCTGGCTATGTGGTGTGGAAATAATGAAATTTATGAAGGTATGCGTTACTGGGGATGGGATAAGAAATACACTGATCCCGGTATTATGGAAGGAATGAAGCAGGGTTATGACAAACTTTTCCGTGAGTTGTTGCCTCGTAAAGTAGCTGAACTTGATCCGGACCGTTTCTATATGCATGGTTCTCCGTACGAGGCCAATTGGGGACGTCCCGAAAGCTGGAAGATTGCCGACAGCCATAATTGGGGTATCTGGTATGGTCAGAAACCGTTTGAAAGTCTGGATACGGAAATTCCGCGTTTTATGAGTGAGTTTGGTTTTCAGGCATTTCCTGAAATGAAGACGATTGCTACTTTTGCCTCACCGGAAGATTATGCATTGGAATCGGAGGTGATGAATGCTCATCAAAAAGCCACTATCGGTAATTTCCTCATCAAGAAGACTATGGGACTGTATTATAAAGTACCTGAAGATTTCGATCAGTTGGTTTATATGGGTTTGGTTTTGCAGGGGGTAGGAGTGCGCCAGGGTTTGGAAGCCCATCGTCGTAACCGTCCCTATTGTATGGGGACTTTATATTGGCAGCTGAATGACAGCTGGCCGGTCGTTTCCTGGTCGAGCATTGATTATTATGGCAATTGGAAAGAGTTGCATTATCAGGCAAAAAGAGCATTTGCTACGGTATTGGTAGATGCTGTCAAGGAAGAGGAGGATTTGAATATTTATGTTATGTCGGACAAGCTGGAAGCGGATAAAGAGGTGACTTTATTGTTGCGTGTGATGGATTTTAATGGAAAAGTTCTGACTAAAAAGAGTATCAAGGGCGAGGTTCCGGCCAATGCTTCCACCTTATATTATAAGGAACCTTATGCGGGTATAACAACAAGTCCTCAAAATACTTTTCTTCTAATGACATTAAAAAACAAGAAAGGTGAGGTTTTATCCGAAGAAATTTATTACTTTAACCACGCAAAAGATCAGGAGCTACCGAAGACCGAGATCCGCTATAAAGTGAAGCCGATGGATGGAAAATATGAAGTGACTCTGTCTGCCAGACAGCTGGCCAGGGATGTGTTCATAGAGATTCCTGTTCAAGGTGCGAAATTTACTGATAACTTCTTTGACTTGTTGCCGGGACAGACAAAGAAAGTGATTATTACTTCAGATAAACTGAAGAAGAATGAAAAGGTTGATATAACTATCAAGCAATTAAGTGATACTAACTAATCAATTAATATCTATTATGAAAACTTTAATGGGCCTTGCAGGGCTGACAATGGCAGGTTTTATGCTTTTATCCTGTAACACAGAAGTAAAAGAAGCAAATTATCAGATAATTCCGTTACCGCAGGAAATTTCGGTAATGGATCAGGCTGCTCCGTTCATTTTGTCAAATGGAACTAAGATAATGTATCCGGAAGGCAATGAAAAGATGCAAAGGAATGCTGAATTTCTGGCAAGTTATATCAAAGATCTTACCGGAAAGTCATTGGCTGTACAAGCTGGCACAGATGGCAAGGGGATAATCCTGCAATTGGGTGGAAATGCTAAAAATCCTGAAGGATACCAGTTGAAGGTAACCAGCGACCAAGTGGTTATTTCCGGACCTACGGAAGCCGGAGTATTTTATGGCATCCAGACTTTGCGTAAATCTATTCCGGTGGCACAAGGAGTGGATATCGCTTTACCGGCGGTTGAAATCAATGACTATCCTCGTTTCTCTTACCGTGGTGCTCATTTGGATGTTTCCCGTCATTTCTTCCCGGTTGATTCGGTAAAGCGTTTTATAGATATGTTGGCTTTACATAATATGAATCGTTTTCATTGGCATCTTACAGATGATCAAGGTTGGAGAATTGAAATCAAAGGTCTTCCTGAATTGACGGAAGTGGGTTCTAAGAGAACGGAAACCGTTATCGGTCATAACTCGGGAAAATATGATGGAAAGCCTTATGGTGGCTTCTTCACACAGGAAGAAGCAAAAGAAATTGTAGCTTATGCTGCCGAACGTCATATCACGGTTATTCCTGAAATAGATTTGCCGGGGCACATGCAAGCGGCATTGACTGCATATCCTAACTTAGGCTGTACAGGTGGTCCGTACGAAGTATGGAAAATCTGGGGAGTATCGGAAGATGTGCTTTGTGCAGGAAATGATGAAACCTTGAAATTCATAGATGATGTATTGGGAGAAATTATTCAGATTTTCCCGTCAGAATATATTCATGTGGGTGGTGATGAATGTCCTAAAGTGCGTTGGACAAAATGTCCAAAGTGACAGGATCGTATCAAAGCTTTAGGTATTA
>ENA-ORHU01000256-ORHU01000256.1-human-gut-metagenome-genome-assembly--contig:-NODE-256-length-13273-cov-6.75261_pt1 | contig 13273 bp, 11 predicted proteins | sample MGYA00243022_ERZ508730 | MGnify/ENA primary metagenome ERZ508730 (study PRJEB26277, sample SAMN04329827) | human gut metagenome | biome: human-associated habitat | host: Homo sapiens | place: USA...
GCAGACCACAAAAGTCGATGGAAACGGGGAAAATGTAACTTCCATCCGCATCAAAGACCGTCTTACCGGCGAGGAACGCGACTATCCCTTGGATGGAATCTTCGTACAAATCGGTCTGGCAGCCAACAGTGCCCCATTCCGCGACAGCTTGGAAACGACTCCGGCAGGGGAAATCAAAATCGATACTTTCTGCCGTACGACACTTCGGGGAGTATATGCCGCAGGAGATGTGTCAAATGTTCCTTATAAGCAGATAGTCATCGCTATGGGCGAAGGGGCTAAAGCGGCACTTTCAGCATTCGACGACCGTATCCGCGGAGTTATTTAGGAAATATCACCCATAAAGAAGCATAGGCAGGGAAGCACACGTTAAGGATTGGTAATCTTCAGCTCTTGAATCAGATTACCTGCCTTTCCATATTTCTCAATCATGAACAACATATAACGCACATCCACCCCGATGGTGCGCTGCATCTTCGGTTCATAAAGGATGTCGCTGCTCATAGCTTCCCAGTTACCATCGAAGGCAAGTCCCAGAAGCTCTCCTCTGGCATTGAACATGGCACTGCCGGAATTGCCTCCCGTAATGTCGTTGTTGGAAATGAAGCAAACGCTCATTTCACCCTTTTCATCGGCATATCTGCCAAAGTCACCGGAGGAAAGGAGGGATACCAATTCGGGCTGCACTTCAAAATCCACATCGCCTGCATGGGCTCTGACTTTCTCCAGAATGCCCATCGTGGTGGTATAATAATCATATTTCACTCCGTCGGACGGGGCATAGCCGCACACAGTGCCAAAACTCAAGCGCATGGTGGAGTTGGCATCGGGATAGAAGTTACGGGATGCGTACATCCGCCGCACGGCAGCATTGAACAAGCGCTCATTCCGCTCGATTTCACCGGAGGCCTGCTGGACCTCCATGTTCATCTCGAATAGTTTTGTAATCAGATCGATACCCAGACTGATGGCAGGGTCGTTATATATCTGATAGGTGGTGTCCTGCTCCAAGAAGCGCTTCAATCCACGGGGCGTGGTCAGCTCCGAACGGGCATAAAGGCTGTTTACATAGGCACGCTCGTTGCCTCCGTATTCTGTTGCAATTGTCTGGTAGAGCTCGGGAAGGTAGGTCGAATCCACTTGGGAACGGTATTCTTTCAGCAGTGCCGCGAACACTTCCTTGTCAATGCCCAAGTCCAGATTGGCATACTTCTCAACGATGGCTTTCAGATTGGCAACCACCGTTTTCTCTTCGCCCTCAAAGTCGAAATTAAGGATGGACAAAGCAAGCTGTATCAGCTCCGGGCCGTTCAGGAAAGACTCGGCAAAGTAAGCCCTGGCGCGATACGCTTCGCGGCGGCTCTGGTAGTTCACCACCAAATCAGAGAAAAGGTGCAGCAAGAGTTCCCGTTCCATTGGGGGCTGCCCCGTTCCTTTGGGGTCTGCTGTATCCATCGGCGAAGTTCGGTTTCCAAGGCACGCTTCTTATCCAGCACATGCAACTTTTTAATGGTACGGTTCACCCCTATGCTGTTCTTCCAGTAATTGGAGCTTTCGTCATATTTGGAAGCATACTTGATACGGATGCTGTCGCGGCTATCCATTTCACGCTTCCAGATGGCCTGCTTCACACCACGGACATCTATCTGCGCCTGGTTGGTGGTAGTCATCATCTCTTCGATGCCGAAAGAGGAGAGGTAGCGTTCCGTGCTGCCCGGATAGCCCAGCGTCATACAGAAGGAACCTTCACGGTAGCCGTCAAGGGAAATCGGGGCTACATATTCGGGACGGTAGGGAACATTGTCGGGAGAATAATCGGCAGGGCGGTTATGCTTATCGGCATAGATACGGAATACGGAGAAATCACCGGTATGGCGCGGCCATTCCCAGTTGTCAGTGTCCCAGCCGAACTTGCCTACCGAGGAAGGCGGTGCAAACACCAGACGCACGTCATTGTAATCGCGATAAACGGAAAGCCAGAACTCGTTGCCTCCATAGTAAGCATCCACAATGCCTACCAACGTGGAGTCCTTGCGGGAAACTTCTTCGCCGATACCCCGAAGCACCGAATGCCGAATCGACCGCACTCGTACGCCCCGCCTCATCCATATCCGGCTTTACCGCCCCAAGCACGCGGCGGGTCACGTCTTCCTGACGTAAAAGGAAACGTACATAAAGTTCCGGATTAGGAAGCTCCTCACTAAGATTATGTGCCACAAAACCATCCTTCAGATAGTCGTGCTCCACAGACGAATGCTGCTGTATGCTGCTGAAACCGCAATGATGATTGGTAAACACCAGCCCGTCCCCGGACACCACCACCCCGGAACAAAAGCCTCCGAAGCTGACTACCGCATCCTTCAGCGACGGGCGTTTCGTATTGTATAGCTTATTAACAGGCATCTGCAAACCCAGCTCTTTCATGGTCCGGCGTGTCTGCTTGTTCAGGTTTCCCAGCATCCACATCCCTTCATCCGCTTGTCCCGGCAGAGAGAGGAGGAAGCAGACGGCTATCAGTATAAATCTTAATTTCATGCCAAATAAGTATATTTCTACCCCCTCGGGGGATGTTGTCATTCCGTAATCAGCCTCAATTGCTTGGCTCCCGTACGTGCCTTGAGCCATTCGGCAATCTTTTCCTTCTCGTGAGCAGCCGGGTGTTTGCCGAACTTCAATACGGCAAGGGTCACTGTATCCACCCGTACCGAATCTACCGTCAGTTCAATCGCATGAGATATTGAGACTGTCTTCACCGATGGATAGAGCACCTTCAACTCGGGAATAATCTTTTTGCCCAATTCATCGAAGGTTTTATATCTTTCCAGATTCTGTTCAAGAGTTTCAATCTGCTGTTTCTGCTCCACCAAGCGCTGCTCGCTGTTCTTGTAGAAATCTTCCATCACCATGGCACGGATGGAAGAAATATCCACCGCTTCGTTGTTCATGCCCTGAAGCACAATCAGCTTGGTGTTATCGAGCTTATAGTCCTTCATCTTACTGCGGGCAATGGCAATGGAAGCTTCGGGCACCTCCTGCCCTATCAACACTACACGTATTTCATGACCCTTGCCGTCATGGTGAATCTTCTTGTCCAATACCTGCGTATTCTCAAAGGAGAGTTGCTCGTTGACAAAGCGGTTGGCGGCACTTTCAAAGAAGGTATCCTGAATGATTCCTACCGTCAGATACACAGCAGGGCACATGGTCAGCACTGCAATCAGGATGATGTATTTGCGCACTTTCTTCTCCCTATTCTTGTCTACAAACTCCTTACGCTGGAAGTGCATCACACGCACCCCTACAAAAGTGGCGAGACTGATAAACACGGAATTGATAAAATAAAGGTAGAATGCGCCGAGGAAGTAAATCAGATTGCCCGTTGCCAGCCCGTAACCTGCCGTACAGAGAGGTGGCATCAGCGCCGTGGCAATGGCAACGCCGGGAATCACATTTCCTTTCTCTTTGGTAGAAAGCGCAGTCACACCTGCCAAGCCGCCCATCAAGGCGATGAATACATCATAAATAGTGGGCGATGTACGTGCCAGCAATTCCGACTGCCCTTCGGCAACGGGGCTGACCAGAAAAAATATGGTAGCCGTAGTCACACTGAACAAAGTGGTTATCAGGAAGCTCTTCAATGAACGTTTCATCAGTTCAAAGTCATTCAGTCCCACGGAAAGCCCCACACCCATAATAGGTCCCATCAGCGGTGAGATGAGCATGGCACCGATAATCACAGCGGTGGAGTTCACATTCAGCCCCAACGAAGCCATGAATATGGCGAATATCAGAATCCAAAGATTGGCTCCCTTGAATTCCACTCCCTTACGGATGGAGTCTACAGTTTCCAGTTCATTGTCCTTGTCTTTACGCAAATCAAGATACTCTTTCAGAAAGGTCTTGACGGCAAAGGAGTTTCTTTTATCAGAATCCATAATATTTACGATTTGACGATTTACGATTGAATTTACTGTTTCCTTATCAGTTTGTTGATGACGGGGATACTGCCGAGAGGCATATCACGCCACACGATGTAGACCACAAAGACCAGCAACAATATAGTTCGGTATGCCATACGCAGGTAGATATTATCTATCGGGACATACTCTGCTGCCAGGTAGAGAACTGCCGCAAGTAATACATAGCCGCCAATGGCTTTCAGGTCATACTGAATGGGATACTTCTTCTGCCCCACGAAGTAAGACAGCAGCATGGCGATGCCGTAACCGCAGAAGCCTGCCCAGGCACAAGCCATATAGCTGTATCGGGGAATCAGAAGTATGTTCATCACTACCAGTACCGTGCAACCTATCAGGGAGAAATAAGCGCCCCAACGCGTCTCGTCAATCAGCTTGTACCAGAAAGAAAGATTGAAGTAGATACCCATAAAGATTTCGGCAGCCATCACGATGGGCACTACCCGCAACCCCGGCCAGTAGTCGCGACCTATAATATGGCGCAGGATGTCCAGATAGAACATGACAGCGAGGAATGCCAGCAGTGTGAAGATGATGAAGAACTTCATGGCTTGCGCATACATCTGCTTGTTGTCCTTGTCCCGGCTCTTCCCGAAGACAAAAGGCTCGTATGCATAGCGGAAGGCTTGTGTAAGCATCGCCATCACCATGGCAATCTTGCTGGCAGCCCCATAAATGCCCAACTGTACGGAAGCTTCCGCCTCATCCGGATAGACAAAAGGAAAAATACACTTATCCGCAACCTGAAGCAAGATCCCTGCCAAGCCGAGTACCAGCAACGTCTCTTATCCGCCACCTGATTCAGGATACCTGCCAAGCCGAGTACCAGCAACGGCAGACAATAAGCAAGCATCCGCTTCAGCAGTTTTCTGTCCAGCACGTAGGAAAACCCACGCAACTCCGGAATCATGCAAAGCATGATGGTAGAGGTACATATCAGATTGAAAAGGAAGGCATAGCCCACGTCATCCCCTTTCATCCCTACATAATAGAGCAGATTCAGTGCAATGTTCAGGAAGATGAACAGCAGTTTGAGTGCCGCAAACTTAATGGGACGCTTCTTGTAGCGCAAATAAGCGAAAGGAATGCTTTGAATAGCATCCATCGCCACCACAATCATCATCATGCCCACGTACCAGGGATGGTCACCATACTCCAGCCATCCGGCAATGGGGTTGAGGAACAGCAATCCCAATGCAAGAAAGGTAAGCGCCCCCACACTCACACTGAGCAATGTCGTGGAGTACACCCGCATCGGGTCATCCTCTCCTTTATTGGCAAAGCGGAAGAAACCGGTCTCCATGCCGCACGTCAACAACACCAGCATGAGCGCCACCCACGCATATACATTCGTCACTACGCCATAGCCTCCGCTCTGTGCGGACATCGCCATGGTATATACGGGCACCAGCAGGTAATTGAGGAAACGCCCCACAATGCTGCTCAACCCATAAATGGCAGTTTCTTTTGCCAATGATTTTAATCCGGCCACTTCTTTAATGGTTGTTATGAACACAAAGGCACGGAGGCACAGAGTTTTTTAGGATAAGAGGAAAGAGAGACTTTATGTCTCCGCATCTCTGTATTCGTTTTCTTAAAATGAATCACTCGTCGCCAAACAAGGTACGCTGGCTACTATAGAGGCTTCGCCCCAGATGCTTGTAGGCAAGCTCCGTCACTTCACGCCCACGGGGAGTGCGTTTCAGGAAACCTTCTTTTATCAGGAACGGTTCATAGACTTCCTCTATCGTACCTGCATCTTCGCCCAAAGCAGTGGCGATGGTAGTCAATCCCACCGGACCGCCTTTGAACTTGTCGATGATGGTACAGAGTATCTTATTGTCTATCTCGTCCAGACCATACTTGTCGATATTCAGAGCCTCAAGGGCAAACTGTGCGATTTCCGTGTCAATGCTCCCCGAACCTTTCACCTGGGCAAAATCGCGTACACGCCGCAGCAATGCATTGGCAATACGCGGTGTGCCACGGCTGCGGCTCGCAATCTCGGCGGCAGCCCTTACGGAGCAAGGCACATCGAGAATGCCGGACGAACGACGTATAATGCCGCTCAACACATCATCATCGTAATATTCCAGATGCAGGTTGATGCCGAAACGGGCACGCAACGGAGCTGTCAGCAGACCGCTGCGAGTGGTGGCTCCCACCAGCGTGAAAGGATTCAAGTCAATCTGTATGCTTCGGGCAGAAGGACCTTTGTCTATCATGATATCAATGCGGTAGTCCTCCATGGCCGAGTACAGATACTCCTCCACTACGGGGCTCAACCGGTGTATTTCGTCGATGAAAAGTACATCGTTCGGCTCCAGGCTGGTAAGCACTCCCGCCAAATCTCCCGGCTTGTCGAGTACCGGACCGGAAGTTATCTTGAAACCTACGCCCAGTTCGTTGGCTATGATATTGCTGAGTGTCGTTTTTCCCAATCCGGGAGGGCCGTGAAGCAACACATGGTCCAGCGCCTCGCCACGCAGGCGGGCAGCTTTCACAAATATGCGCAGATTGTCCACCACCTTGTCCTGCCCGCTGAAATCCTCAAAATTCAACGGACGGAGAGCGTTCTCGAAATCACGTTCTCGGCTGGTGACGGGCTGCTGGTTGCGTATATCAAAATCTTCTTGTTCCATTCCAGATTCCTTTGTTTTCTGCAAAATAACTAATTTATTTTGAGATAAGCGATAGAAGGAATGATAAAACACTGCCTCTCGTCCATCAACGCTTCATGAACTCCTTCCGCTCCTCGTCCGAAAACTTCTCTATCGCATAGCGCAACATGGTACGGGGCATCGTCCTGCAATGCTTCTCCAAGAATTGCACCAGCAAGTCCTTGTCCCGCTTACCCATCTCCCGGAGCATCCATCCTACCGCCTTTTGCATCAAGTCATGCTTATGATGGAGCAGCCGTTCCGAAAGGGCTAATATATCGATGAAATCACCGTTTTTGATGAGTGTATAGGTAGATACCACGGCAATGCGCTGGTTCCAAAGCAGCGGAGTATCCGCCAGCCGGTAGAGGTCTTCGCGAGGTTTGTCTTTCAGATATTCGCCCACAATGCCGGGGGCAGACAAATCGACCAAATCCCAATTATTGATACGGGCTGTCTGCGAAAGGTAAAAGTCATAAATCTCCTTTTTCCCCTTTTCATCGCTCTTTTTGAACCGCTCCACCAACATCAGCAAGGCACAAAGGCGACACTCGTGCCATTCACTCTGAAGCAAGGTTGCCATTACCCCAAAAGGTTCGTGCTTGTGCTGCTTTGCCACCTGCCGGGTGTTGGGTACCACCACTCCCAGAAACTTATCCCCCTCGCCATACTGCCCCTTTCCGGTCTTGAAGAAACGGGGAAGATACTCCCTTTTCACCGGGTCGATATACGCCTCCAATTCCTGCTGAATCTGTGCCGAGATGCACGCCACTTCTTCTGCCGAAAGCACACGTTCGCACAAGACGGTTTCCACTGCTTCATTCTTCTTTTTCATCCTTCTCTCATTTGATTTACACGGATTTGAATTCATCCGCCAACGGACAAAAATACGATATTTATATCGGAACTATGGAAAGTTATCTTTAATTTTGCAACCGGTATGTCCAATCCTTAAAACCGTACGACATGTATAAAGCTGTTTTGGGAGCAATCTGCTGCCTTTCTTTCGCACTATCCTTACATGCACAATCTCCACAAGAAAAGGGATTGCAAAGCATCAGCCGCACTTCGGCCGAGGCTATTGTCGGTTTTCTTGCCGACGATGAGCTGCAAGGACGCGAAGCAGGCATGCACGGTTCACGACTGGCTGCCCGCTATCTGGCATCCTGCCTGAAAGAAGCCGGCATTGCCCCGCTGGAAAAGGACAATTATTACCAGCCCTTCGAGGCTTACAACAAGGAACGCCAACAACGGGGACGGTGGCAAGTGCATCCCGACTCCATCGCCATCCTTAAACAAGGCGTCCACCGCATCCTGCAGATGAGTAATGTATTGGGAACCATCCCGGGAGAACGACCGGATGAATATGTCATCGTAGGTGCCCACTTCGACCATCTGGGTGTGGACGAGACGCTGGCAAACGACCGGATATACAACGGTGCAGACGACAATGCCTCCGGTGTCTCTGCCGTCCTGCAGATAGCCCGTGCATTTCTTGCCACCGGACAGAAGCCTCTGCGCACGGTCATCTTTGCCTTTTGGGATGGGGAAGAAAAGGGATTGCTCGGCTCAAAATACTTTGTACAAAGCTGGCCTTTCATCAGCCAGGTGAAAGGTTATCTCAATTTCGACATGATAGGCCGTAACAATAAGCCCGAGCAGCCTCAACACGTTGTCTACTTCTACACCGCCGCCCACCCCGTATTCGGCGACTGGCTGAAGCAGGACATTGCACGCTACAGCTTGCGCCTGCAACCGGACTACCGCGCCTGGGACCGCCCCACGGGAGGAAGTGACAATGCTTCTTTTGCCCTGTGCAACATCCCCATCATCTGGTACCACACAGACGGACATCCCGATTATCACCAGCCTTCGGACCACACCGACCGGCTGAACTGGGAAAAAATGATAGAAATAACCAAAGCAGCTTTCCTCAACGCCTGGAATCTTGCCAACGAAAACAAATATTAATCCACTAGAAACAAAGTAACGATACATGGTTTTAAATTACATCTGGGTAGCTTTCTTCGTCATCGCATTCATCGTAGCCCTCTGCAAACTCATCTTTATGGGTGATGTGGAGATATTCACAGAACTCGTCAACTCCACCTTCTCCTCTTCCAAAACAGCTTTTGAAATATCCCTGGGACTGACAGGAATACTCGCCCTCTGGCTCGGCGTGATGAAAATAGGCGAAAACAGCGGCATGATCAATGCCCTCTCCCGTTGGCTGAGTCCGGTATTCTGCCGTCTCTTTCCCGAAATACCGAAAGGACATCCTGCCATGGGTTCCATATTCATGAATCTCTCTGCCAACATGCTGGGGCTGGACAATGCCGCTACCCCAATGGGGCTGAAAGCCATGAAGGAACTTCAGGAACTAAACCCGAAAAAGGATACTGCCACCAATCCGATGGTAATGTTCCTTGTCCTCAACACCTCGGGACTGATACTTATCCCCGTCAGCATCATGATGTATCGCTCGCAGATGGGTGCCGCCCAACCCACGGACATCTTTATCCCCACACTGATAACGACTGCCATCTCGACCATTGTCGGTGTCATTGCCGTCAGCATTGCACAACGCATCAACCTGCTGAACAAGCCCATACTTATCCTGATTGGCTGCATCAGTCTTTTCTTTGCCGCACTCATTTATCTGTTCACACAGATTAGCCGTGATGAAATGGGTGTATATTCCACTTTAATTGCCAACATACTGCTGTTCTCCATCATCCTGCTGTTCATCCTCTGGGGGCTATGGAAGAAAATCAATGTATACGATGCCTTCATCGAAGGGGCCAAAGAAGGCTTCACCACCGCTGTACGCATCATTCCCTATCTGGTTGCCTTCCTCGTTGGAATCGCCGTTTTCCGTACTTCCGGCGCCATGGATATACTGGTGAACGGTATCGGTTATGTGGTAGGACTGTTCGGTGTAGACACCAGTTTTGTAGGTGCCCTGCCCACTGCCTTGATGAAGTCACTGAGCGGCAGCGGTGCCAACGGACTGATGATTGACACCATGAAGCAATATGGTCCCGATTCATTCGTCAGCCGTATGAGCTGCGTGGCACGCGGTGCTTCGGATACTACGTTCTATATCCTTGCTGTGTATTTCGGCAGCGTAGGTATCACCAAAACGAGGAATGCCGTGACGTGTGGGCTGATTACCGATTTCTCCGGCATCATTGCAGCGATTATTATCAGTTATATGTTCTTCTTCTAAAGAAACTGTCTTAATCACAGGAATGTAATTTCAATCGTAAATCGTAAAATTGTAAATAAAATGATTAGTTATCAGACAGACGGCGTGGAAATGCCATCCATCAAGAAGCGTGAAACCACGGAATGGATAAAATCCGTAGCCGCCACTTACGGAAAAAGAGTCGGTGAAATCGCCTATATCTTCTGTTCAGACGAGAAGATACTCGAAGTGAACCGCCAATATCTGCAACATGATTATTATACAGATATCATTACCTTCGACTATTGCGAAGGAAACCGTCTCAGCGGTGACCTCTTCATCAGCCTTGATACCGTACGCACCAATGCGGAACAGTTCGCCGATAACAACTACGAACGTGAACTGTACCGTGTCATCATCCACGGCATCCTCCACCTTTGCGGCATCAATGACAAAGGGCCGGGAGAACGGGAGATTATGGAGGAGGCGGAGAATAAGGCGCAGGCGATACGGTAATTACAACGAATAAAAACTCTGTCTAGATAAAGTGCTGATTTTACCAATACAGAGTATTTAAGAAATACAAGTTACTTGATAAAGTGCTGATTTTACCAAGACAGAGTATTTAAGAAAAACAAGTTACTTTGCCAACACAACGACAACTAACGGGTGATATTTGTCTGTTCCTGATTCGATGCGGGCATCCACACCATCTATAGTTACTCTAATAAGTTCAACACTGCCATAACCATCATTATACTTCCAATGGGAAATGATGGAATGTTCCTCTCCGTCACCAAAGATATAGGGACAAACAAACGTACGCCTCAATACTTCAGGCTTCTTGTCATATTTATATCCATCCCATAAAGGCAGGCTATGCCTGCCTTATATTTATTTCTTCACCGAGAAGCGATAAATGCAATGGCTGTCATACTTCTCTCCCGGCTTCAGCAATGCAGAAGGCCATTCCGGCTTGTTGGGCGTATCGGGATACTTTTGAGTCTCCAGACAGACAGAAGCACGATGACCGTACACAATACCTTTCTTTCCGGTCAGTGTGCCATCCAGGAAGTTACCGGCATAAATCTGAATGCCCGGTTCGTTGGTATAGACATCAAGCACAATACCCGTTGAGGGAGATTCGAGGGTGGCACACGGGCGGGTGACATCGCCCTTCGTATTGAGTACCCAGTTGTGGTCATAGCCCTTGCCGTTCTTCAACTGCTCAAAGTCATTGTCGATACGGGCGCCAACAGCAGTAGGAGTGCGGAAATCCATATCCGTACCTTCTACGGAAACAATCTCACCGGTAGTCATGAAGGTACTGTCCACGGGGGTATAAGCATCTGCATCAATAGTGAGCAGATAATCCGAATTGGACTTGGAGGGGTCACCGTCCAGGTTAAAGTAAGAATGGTTCGTCATATTGACAACAGTGGTACGGTCCGTTTCGGCACTGTAACGAATGTCGATGGCATCGTCATCTGTCAGCGAGAAAGTGACCTTGCAGGTCAGGTTACCCGGGAAGCCCTCCTCTCCGTCTTTCGACAGATAAGTCAACTCCAGAACCTGACTGCTCAACTGGCGGGCATCGAACACTTGATATTGGTATCCCTTGGGACCTCCATGCAGGCAATGACCGTAATTGTTGCGCGGCAGCTGATACTCTACCCCATCCACTGTAATCTTACCCTGGTTGATACGGTTGGCATAACGTCCGATGGTAGCGCCGAAATCCGAAGGGAACTTGATGTAGTCCTGAATGGAATCGAAGCCCAGCACCACATCACGCATAACGCCATCCTTGTCTGGCACCATCACTGATACAATACGTCCGCCGAAATTCGTAATACAAACTTCCATACCATTCTTATTCTTCAAAACAAACAAGTCTGTCTGCTTGCCATCCACTTCCGTACGGAAGTTGGCAGGTTCCAGTCCAGAAGCAGTCTTTTCACTCGCCTGCTTGCCCGTGCAAGCCGATGCCAATAGCATCACGCTTGCCAACAAAGTCATCATCTTATTCATAAATACAATATTGGTTACTGTTTAGACTATCATTTTTTCAACAAGAACTGCTCCGCACGTCCCGGAGTGAACAGCTCCCACAAAGAAGCGACCGTCCAGCCCGGAGCGAAGATATTGTTGTAATATCCCTTTCCGTTACGTCCGTAATCCCAATTGGTATGCTGCACCACTTCCGGGTAATAGCCTACTTTGGCAATGCCGCACATGTGTCCTTCATATGGCAGTAACTGGCGCATGGAAGTGGAAATCACCTCGGCAAAGTCAGAGAAGCGCGGCTCGTTGTACTCCTTGGAGAGCCAATGCAGCACATCGGCAAATTCGAAGATAAATACATCGATATGGTTATTCTCTACCGACACATTTCCCCAACCACGGGTTTTCAAGCCGATATCTCCCAGCATCTGACCTTCGGCAAAAGGAACATCCCAAGTATAATACCACGACAAAGCAAAATAAGCGGCTTTCTTCGCCAGACCGGCATAGTGCGCACGCTCTTCTCCTTTGGTAACCAAAGCCAGATAATAAGCAGCCGTAGCAGCATACAAGGAGGCTTCCTTGTCCTCGCAGTTGGCATCCAGCGTAGAAGAGAAATAATCGGCTTTGGATATCAGTTCCTTCTCCAGATAGTCTACCGTACGCTTGGCGCTTGCCAGATAACGTTTGTCCTTGAAATACTTGGACGCCATCACCAAAGGCAATGTTGCCGAAGGCGTGCTACCGCCGCTGGCATCCACGACAGAGAAATCATCCTTGAACTTGCGCGGGAAGCTGCCGTCCTCGTTCTGCAACTTGAGGAAGCTGTCCAGCATGCCCTTGATGCGTTTCTCCCATTCGGGGTGTTTACGCTTCTGCTGTTTCTCGTAGTTCAAATAGTTCAAGATGGCATACACTCCCTCGGACTGACGGCGGATGCTATGTCTGGTTTCCTTGAAGCCGCGGTTGTAGTATACCACTTCGTTGAAGAAACCGGCAGGCGAAAAACCGTTCTGGAGATAAGTGTCAAAGATATGGTTGGCATTGTCCACCAGGTCTTGGCGGTTCTGCTGTTTGCCATACTCCAAAGCATTGAAAGCGTTCAGCAATGTACGTCCCACAAAGCCCACTTCGGCAACATCGGTATTGGCACAAGTAGCAGTCTCCAACTCTACACCGGAATAATAATGAGTGGGGGTATTGCCAACATAGCTTTCCACGAAGAAGTTGCTCATCACCTCCTTCATGCGGTCTACCGTGTAAGGTGTGTCAACCGGTTTCGGACGGTTAGTGTCATAACAATACTCCCAGGTGCGCTGTACGCATTCCGAAAAATCGGCAGCATTCCTTTCGGACACCTCCCAAGTCATGGAGATGCAGACACCCTTACGAAGCAACTGGAAAGCCTCAACGACAGGCGCCGGCGTCAATTTGCGGAAATAGGT
>ENA-ORHU01000257-ORHU01000257.1-human-gut-metagenome-genome-assembly--contig:-NODE-257-length-13189-cov-6.35892_pt1 | contig 13189 bp, 10 predicted proteins | sample MGYA00243022_ERZ508730 | MGnify/ENA primary metagenome ERZ508730 (study PRJEB26277, sample SAMN04329827) | human gut metagenome | biome: human-associated habitat | host: Homo sapiens | place: USA...
AAGTACCGCCAATTCATCAGTTTCAAAACCCAAACTCCGGTATAAGCCAATCACTTTCTCCCTATAATCCAGTGCCACCTGGCTGACAGTGCGAGAGGCATCATGCCCCGTCTTCCGCCAATGTCCGTCAGCCACGTAAGCCGTGCCGCTATAGCCTTTCCGCCTCAGGTAGCGAGCATAGTCAAACTCGTCGGGATTACCATTGTTTGCCGGAGGAACAAGCCGGGTAGATACCAGCAACTCATCACCACTGCGCAAAGTGGCCGTAGCAGAATCTTTCGGAAAATAAGCCAGAAAAAGATGATTCCGGGGGCAACCCGTAACTGCATCCTGCTCTACCTCTCCCAGCAGGACAACCCTGCACAATATGCTGCGCTCCCTCTCTTCGGGATGCTCGCGGATACAAACCCTATAAACAGCAGGTTTGCCCGAAAAGGGAAATGCCGTCTTTCCCTGCTGCCAACTCATCAAGCAGAGCCCCGTACCACCCAAGAAAAGGTATACCGCCGCTCCATACACCCATCCGGTATGCTTGTATCTGCCTATGATAAAAAGAAAAAGCAGAAAACCTGCCACATACTCCCATGCAGAAAGCACGTGTGGAAACGCATCTCCACACAAAATACCAACTACCAACGGCATCAACAGTCGAAGGAAAGGATGCCGTTGCCAGCTGTCGATTATCAATCCAGAAGACGGATTACAGATTCCTTAATGCACGGATGGCCTCCTTCGGATCGGGAGCTGAGAAAACGGCATTGCCTGCCACCAGTACATCTGCTCCAGCTTCTACCAGACGCGAACCGGTTTCCAAGTTTACGCCACCATCCACTTCTATCAAGGCCTGCGAACCGGTAACCGTAATCAATTCACGCAACTCGCGCACTTTATCAAGAGAATGCTCTATGAACTTTTGTCCGCCGAAGCCAGGATTTACGCTCATGATCAGCACCATGTATACATCATTAATAATATCCTTCAACAAGGACACGGGAGTTGCCGGATTAATCGTTACTGCCGGCTGCATCCCTGCTTCGCGAATTTGCTGCACCACGCGGTGCAGATGCGGACAAGTCTCATAATGCACATTCATGACATGGGCTCCCAGAGCCTTCACCTCCGGAATAAACTTCTCCGGCTGTACAATCATCAGATGCACATCCAAAGGTTTCTGCGACAGTTTTGCCACATACTTCAGTACCGGGAATCCGAAAGAAATATTGGGGACAAACACACCGTCCATGATGTCGATATGTACCCACTCTGCCTCACTTTCGTTAATCATTTCAATGTCCCGTGCCAGATAACCGAAATCGGCAGAGAGAATAGAAGGGGATATGATTGGTTTCATAATGCTGTATTCTAAAGTTTACGAACTTTGTGATGTACAAATATAGATAAAAGATTTAAGTCGGCCTAACATTGGAAGTCAAAACTCTCACTGCAAACTTACTGCATACCTTTTGCAGCGTCACTGCAAACGTGTTGCAGTGCTACTGCAAAGCAGTTGCAGTCACACTGCATATTAGTTGCAGCAACACTGCAAAGCGGTTTGCAGTGACGCTGCAAAACAAATGCAGTAGTTTTGCAGTAGGAAGTTGATGAATGACAATCAGTTATTTCATCACACATTCTTCCGTCAACCGGAAGCCGCGCAGCAGTTCATCCGTCTTCAGTCTCTTCTTGCCCGGAAGCTGGAGGGAGCGGATGCCGACAAAGCCATCTTCGGCAGCAACGCGGATATAGTTTTTCCCGTCTGTCTGCAAGGTTCCGGGAGCCAGTTGATGGGATTCCCCTATCTTCTCCGTCTCGAAGATTTTTACTACAATAGATTCTCCACTGGGCTGGACCAACTCCGTCCAAGCGGCAGGATAGGGAGAAAGGCCGCGTACAAAATCGTAAATACGCTTCACCGGACGGTTCCAGTCAATACGACAAGTATCTTTGAAGATTTTCGGTGCCGGACGCAGTTCACCCACTACGGCCATTTCTTCTTGAGGAATACTTTTCACCGTACCGGCAAGAATGGCATCAACAGTCTCTACCACCAGGCGACCGCCCAACAGCATCAGTTTGTCGTGAACGATACCCACATTGTCCGTATCGGCAATGGGTATCCGTACCTGCTGAATAACCTCACCGGTATCAATCTCATGTTTCAGGAAGAAAGTGGTGATGCCCGTTTCCGTATCACCATTAATCACCGCCCAGTTGATGGGGGCTGCGCCGCGATACTGCGGAAGCAGGGAAGCATGCAGGTTGAAGGTGCCCAATCGCGGCATGTTCCATACCACCTCCGGCAACATGCGGAAAGCAACGACTATCTGCAAATCGGCCTTCCATGCACGCAACGCCTCCACAAAAGCCTCATCCTTCAACTTCTCCGGCTGAAGAAGCGGAAGATTATGTTCCAGTGCATACTGTTTCACCGGAGAGAATTGGAGCTTATGCCCCCGTCCGGCAGGCTTGTCCGGCATCGTAATGACACCCACCACATTGTAACCTCTTTCTACCAGACAACGAAGAGCCTCCACCGCAAAATCGGGAGTACCCATATATACAATCCTCAAATTCTTCTTTTCCACCATTTCATTTACAATTTACTCCATTTACTATTTACCATGTACCATGTACAATTTGCGAGGCTACTCATGTACTATTTACCATGTACAATGTACACAGCACTCCGAATGGCAAATTGTACATTGTAAATGGTAAATTGTACATGTCCTCAGTCCTCTGAAAAATGTACCAACACTTCACGATACGAGTTGAATATCTTCGACTTGGACACGAATCCCAAGTATTTGTTTTCCGCATCCACCACCGGCAGATTCCACGCCTTCGTATCATCAAAGGTACGCATCACCTGCTCCATACTGTCCGTATCATACAGACGTGCCGGAGCCGAAGTCATCAGTTTTCCCACTGTAAAGCGATGATATAACTCCTGACGGAACATAATGTTCCGGATATCGTCCAACAAAACAATACCAATCAGTACTCCTTCCTTATCGGCCACGGGAAAGACATTACGATGCGAAGCAGAAATGGCCTTTACCAGTTCACCCAAATCCATTTCGGGATGCACGGTCACAAAATCCTTTTCCACCACATTCTCCATCTTCATCAGGGTAAGGATGGCCTTGTCCTTATGGTGCGTCAGCAACTCTCCTTTCTTTGCCAAACGCATGGAGTAAATACTGTGAGGTTCGAACATGATAATGGTAAGATAGGAGCTGACGGAAACAATCATCAGCGGCAGGAACAAGTCGTATCCTCCCGTAAGTTCGGCAATGAGAAACACGCCGGTCAGCGGAGCATGCATGACCCCACTCATAACCCCCGCCATTCCCAGTAAGGCAAAATTCTTTTCGGGCAGATAAGCCGTCATCTCTATTTCATTGCTGAAATGTGAAAAGACAAAACCGGCAATACACCCCAAATACAATGAAGGTGCGAAGATACCGCCGCAACCGCCACCGCCATTCGTGGCACTCGAGGCAAAAACCTTGAACAGAATAATCAGTATGAGGTATATCAGCAACAGATTGCCGTGCCCGTAGAAGAAGGAATTATTCATCACCGTGTCCCATTCGGCATTACTCACTCCATTCAGCAATAATTCTATCGTATCGTAACCTTCGCCATACAACGGTGGGAAAAGGAATATCAGGATACTCAGCATGGCACCGCCCATTATCAGCTTCTTATAGGGAGTTCTCAACCTTCCGAACACGCCTTCCACAGAGTTCATGGCGCGGGTGAAATAAAGGGAAACCAATCCACAGAAGACGCCCAACATAATGACATACGGAATACGCTCCAATTCGAAAGCTTGGTCCAAATGGAATTTGAACATGGCGTCCGTACCCGTCACGATATAGGAAACAGTTGCAGCCGTCACCGCGGATATCAGCAACGGCAACAAGGAAGACATTGTCAAATCTATCATCAGTACCTCCAGCGTAAATACCAGACCGGCAATTGGTGCCTTGAAAATGCCTGCAACCGCACCAGCAGCACCACATCCCACCAACAGCATCAGCGTACGATGCTCCATCTTGAATATATTTCCCAGATTAGAACCGATAGCCGAACCCGTCAACACAATAGGCGCCTCCGCCCCGACCGATCCACCGAAAATGATGGTATTGGAACTGGCTATGATGGACGACCTAGTGTTATGTCGTGTGATACGTCCCTGTCGCCGCGAGATGGCATACAAGATTTTCGTAACACCATGACTGATGTCGTCCTTCACCACGTAACGGACAAACAATCCGGTCAGGAAGATACCCACTACCGGATAAACCAGATAAAGATAGTTGGCCTCCGTCGCATTGAAATTGTCCGTCAGGAAGTTCTGTATCCAGTGTATGATGCCTTTCAGTATCAGTGCGGCGAACGCCGTAAAAATACCCACAAGAAAACTGAGAATCAGTATGAATTGCTTCTCCTTGATATTCTTTTCGCGCCAAATGATGAAGCGCTGCAACAAACTCCTCTTATCCTCTGCCATTTTTTCCTTTTATTCGCGAATAATCTTGATGACTCCGCCCTTGCCCAACTTAATGATGCTGGACGGTTTCGGGCGTCCCGTTTCCTCTTGGCGGTATCCTACTATATAATCTACCGCAGACTTGATGTCTTCACTTATTTCACTGAAGTTGCCGGGAGACGGTTGCCCGCTGACATTGGCAGAAGTAGAGACTATCGCCTTACGGAACTGCTGGCAAAGCCGCTTTGAAAATGCCTCACTGGTGACGCGGATACCCACACTACCATCTTCGGCAAGCAAATTAGGAGCCAGATTACGCGCTCCGGAATAAATTATGGTAAGAGGCTTGTCAGCCAGTTCTCTCAAATCCCAGGCACCCTCTGGAACATCCTGCACATAGAAATCCACCTTTACCAGGGAATCTCCCACTACCAGCATCGCCTTACTGTCAGAGCGTCGCTTGATTTCATATACACGGCGCACCGCTTCTTCATTGGTAGCGTCACAACCTATGCCCCAAATCGTATCTGTCGGATACAAAATTACCCCGCCTTCGCTCATCACCTGGCAGGCTTTTTTAATGTCTTCTATCATTTCTTGATATATAAGTTCACGGATTAACATGCAAAAATAGTATTTTTGCAGCGATTATAAATAAAGTTTAAGAGAAAACAATGGAAGAAATTCAATTTAACCACACCCTGCCCATACAACTACGCTTCAATGACGTCGACAAATTCGGCCATGTAAACAACACTGTTTACTTTTCTTTTTATGATTTAGGAAAAACGGAATATTTCGCTTCCGTATGCCCGGATGTAGATTGGGAAAAGGATGGCATCGTTGTCGTCCATATTGAAGCAAATTTCCTTGCGCAGATTTATGGTTCGGACCATATTGCCGTGCAAACTGCCGTTACTGAAATAGGAACCAAGAGTTTCCATCTGGCACAGCGTGTCATCGATACGGAAACCCAAGAAGTAAAATGCGTTTGTACTTCCGTCATGGTAGCCTTCGACCTCGCCAAACACGAATCCAAACCACTGGAAGAAGAGTGGATTGAAGCAATCTGCAAATATGAGGGAAAAGATTTGAAGAAAAAGAAATAAAATCCTATATTTGTCAATTAAGCTAACATTTGTATAAGTAACAATCTGTTACATTTAGTCAACTGCTATGATTCGATTGATATTATTGACCGATTTTACAGAGTCCTTTTCGTACAATCTGCTAAAGGGGGTATTGGCCTATTCCAAAAGCCATGAACCATGGGTAGTATGCCGTATGCCACCCTCCTACAAAAACAGTCATGGTATAGAAGGAGTCTTGAAATGGGCAAAGACATGGCATGCAGATGCAATCATCGGCAGATTTGACAATGATGACAATGTGGAGCTATTCCGTGAAAACGGGATTATCGCGTTGGCCCAGGATTACAAATCAAGGTTCAGCTATATTCCAAACATCACCGGCGATTACCGCAAGACCGGCAGAATGGCAGCAGAGTTTTTTCTGAGTAAAGGCTTTCAGAACTTCGCATTCTACGGTTATCGCGATACGGTATGGTCACAAGAACGTTGCGAGGGTTTCTATGAGTGCATAGTATCCCAAGGGTTTGGAAACAATTTCTATTCTTATCAAGATCAATCACTTGATGACTTATGGTTTTATGAGGCACCACCTCTGCTCAATTGGTTAAAGTCATTGCCGCAACCTACGGCACTCATGGCTTGCGATGACAATCAAGGTAACCGCATTACGGAAATCTGTAAAGTCAACAATATCAGAGTGCCCGACAAGATAGCAATATTAGGAGTCGACAATGATGAGATTATATGCAACCTTTCAGACCCTCCCCTATCCAGCATCAGCCAAAACATTGTAAGAGGCGGATTTGAGGCTGCCGCCCTCATAGAACATCTATTGAATGACGAGGAGGCCACTTATCAGGACGTAGTCCTCCAACCGGTTAATATAATTAACCGGCTTTCGACCGACTTCTATTCTACCACCGATGCCCATATCCAAACCGCTCTGAAATATATCCATCAGAATATAGCGGCTGATATCACTGTATCGGATATAGTGAAACAAGTACCATTATCACGCCGTTTATTGGAGATTCGTTTCAAGCAAGTCACTCAGCAGTCCATCCACAAATATATCTTCAACCTTAGGATGGAACGCTTTGCCCAATTGCTGTTGACCAGTGATGCTCCGATTGCAGATGTGGCGGAACAAGTCGGAATAAATAACCTGAAGAACTTGTCCCGCCAATTTAAAGCTTTGAAGAAAGTTTCTCCCAATGAATATCGGAAAGAGTACCAGACAAAGAGTTACCAGCACTGATTTAATCTGGTACAAACAACATGGTATCAGGTAACACGGTTTCCAGAACATTCCGCCCCGAATACCCGACTTCCAATTCCTGGCCCATGTAATCTTCGAAATACAGCAGGTGCAACTCGTGGTACCCTGCTTCGAGAGCGACTTTCCCTTCGGAACGGCGTCCGCTGTGTCCGCCGTCGTTATCAACAATCAATTTACCGTCTATGTATAGTTTAGAACCATCATCGGAAAAAGTATAGAAACGGTATACTCCCCTTTCTGGAATTTTCACCAACGTACGGAAATCATAAGCAAAATGATCAGGGACGGCTGCTTCTTCAATCGAGAAATTCTTCATCACCCCTTCCTTCACTTTATTACAGGCGGCAATATCGGCAACACGTTTACATTTGCCTTCATAATAGGTATATGCCACACCCTGCTTCTTGGGAGAAGTTCCCGTAGCCGGCAAATAAGCCATACTCTGCTCCTCATCCGAATTCAGACCTGAAGGGTAATAGTAGGCAGCCTCCCTTCCCGAAGGAGTGGAAATCCATGTGTCAAATTTGAATTGGTCTTCGTACAGTTCAATGATACGGGCTCCTCTCGTCAACTCTCCATACGCATCCGCACCGGTCACCCGTCCGTATCCCAATGCAACACCTTTATCTATTCCTATAAAATCGTTATCATGGTCATGCCCTACAAATACTCCCATTACATCCCTCATGTCAAGGAAGGAAGCAAACATACCGGAATTGATGTTAGCGGAGGCAACTCCACCTTCTTTATCATTGCCATAAGTTTTCCCGTCACCTCTGATTTCGTTGTATTCAATCAGCGGAATATGGAAAAAGGCCAAAGCAGGAACGGGATTACCACCGTTCTTCTCCGCAAAGTGTTTACTTTGCTTTCTGTACCATTCTATTTGGTCGAAATGAATCCAGTCGTAAGCACCATAGATTTTATTAGGCTGATAGTCGTTGGAATCCATGCAATAGAGCAATGCCTCTACCTGGTCCTTCTTCTCCGGACTATAAATAGAAATCACACAATTACCACATCCCATAATATCTTCAGGGCCTTTTGCCCCCACATAGTAGGGAGACTTCAAGAGGAAATCATAGATTTCATTGCGCGTCAAATATTCTGCATCATGGTTTCCCATCATCACCACAAAAGGCATCTTAGCTTCATTGAAAATATCCACTACACTTTTCCATCCATCCATAGCAGGGTCATCGGTCACCACATCCCCACTCAGTATAGCAATGTCCGGATGTTCGGCTGCCAGGACAGCACGGATAGTAGCTGCCGTTTCAGCACACTTTGCAGAACCCGGCATCCAGTGCAAATCTGTAAATTGTGCTACTACAAACTTGCCATTCTTAAAAAAGAATTGCTTCTGCGCAAAAGCCGTTACCGACATACAGCCCAATAGTACAATTAAAAAAACAGCTATTTTCTTCATAATTTCTTGAGATTAATATATTTCTATTTCATCTATTGCCAACTCACTCTGCAACCCTTCATGAAAATATCCTTTCGGGCACAAGCCACCACTCAATAATTCCAAGCGGACAAATGCAGCTTCCGTTTCGGCAAATGAAAGAGATACCGGGAAGCGGGTACCTTCCGTCAAGGTAAAATCATAAGTCAGCCGTTTAGTGCCCACCGGAATAAAAGTCTGACCATCCATTGAAACAGAGACACCCATCGCTCTTGCCGGCCATATCCCATTTACCGGCCTCCATAAAGAAGAAAAGGCAACTTCCTTGACTTTTTGAGGTTTCTTCAGTTCCACTACAATCTGTACAGTATCCTGGTAGAAGCTAATCCAGCGACGCATGTCGCGGGCATAGCCACATCGTCCATCAGTTAGTCCGAAGCCTTTATTCAAGTGCTCCCATCCTGCTTCAGGATTACAAGTATAGTCACATCCGGTTGCCTTGTTTACAGCAAAACTCTTGCGGGTCACTTTCCCTAGCGGCTTACCGTCTCTGTAAACTGCCGAATAAACAGTTGCATCCTCGTCCAACGGTATCGGAGTCCCATAAAGGGAAGATGAAGTGTTGACCGTTGAATCATTTACGGCATAGTAAATATCGGCATCCGGACAGAAGGTGTTCAAAGTCACCTCATAAGTCTGCTGCGACTTGTTCCACGCACCAGTCTGATTGACTTCATAGAAGTTGCGGCAAGCATTCACTCCGCAATAATCCAATCGTTCAAACTCCTTATCCAGCCTACGGGCAAACGACTCGAAGTCCTTATGTTCCGGCTGTGTCCATTGCACCTCTGACATAGCCAGCAAACGGGGGAAAGCCATATATTCAAAATACTCGGGAGTCTGTATGTACTCTCCCCAGATATTGGCTTGTACACCTATTATATAAGCTTGTTCTTCCGGAGTCAGTTCTGCAGGAAGCGGGTTATATTTGTACACCGTATCCATTGGAAGGAAACCGCCGATAGCCAATTGAGCGAATTCCGGACTTTCCTGGTAGTAATCCAAATAACACTTTTTGCCGGGTGTCATAATGACTTTATGCCGTTGGCGAGCCGCTTCGATACCTCCTTTCTCGCCACGCCATGACATGACGGTAGCATTAGGGGCAAGCCCTCCTTCCAGAATCTCATCCCACCCGATGATGTCACGCCCTTTACTGTTCACAAATTGCTCAATCCGATGGATAAACCAACTTTGCAGAGCTTCTTCGTTGGGCAGACCTTCCCGCTTCATCAAATGCTGGCAATGGGCACACTTCTTCCATGCTTTCTTGGGACACTCATCTCCACCAATGTGGATATAATGGCTGGGGAAGAGTTCCATAACTTCGGTCAGCACATTTTGTAAGAATTCAAATGTATGCTCTTTGGAACAATAGACCTCATCAAAAACATCAAAATAATCACGCACCACATAAGTCTTTCCCAATCCGCAAGAAAGTTCCGGATAGGAAGCCAGTGCTGCGGATGCATGCCCCGGCATTTCTATTTCGGGAATGACCGTAATGAAACGGTCGGATGCATACTTCACAATTTCCTTTATTTCTTCCTGCGTATAATAACCTCTCTTTTCTTTTCCATCGTAACGCCGTGGAAAATAATAATCAGAGTGTCCTATCTGAGTCTGTTTACGATAAGAACCTATTTCAGTCAGTTTCGGGTATTTCTTTATTTCTATTCTCCATCCTTGGTCATCTGTCAGATGAAAATGGAATTTATTCAATTTATAGAATGCCATCAAATCAAGAAACTTCAGCACTTCCTCTTTGGGCAGAAAATTACGTCCTACATCCATCATAGCCCCACGATGAGGGAAACGGGGAGCATCCGTAATGCTGACAGCAGGAATCCTAATCTTTCCTTCGTATTTCCGGTCACCATCATAAATGGCTGCCGGCATGAGCTGCAGCAAAGACTGGACACCATAAAAAAATCCTGCGGCAGTTTCATTGGAAGATATATTTATCCTATCGGAAGAAACCTCCAATGTATAGGCCTCATTGGGCAAGGAATTATCTATAGATAAGCAAATATCGGCCTTTCCCGTTTCCGAAATACCCTTCAGCGTTACAGAAGTGTTTTTCAACGCATCCTCCAAATAATGAAAAACTTTCATCGCGGCTTCCCCGGAAGGGACAGCCACTGTTTTTTCCCCTTGCAGGACATACACTCCCTGCATTGGAGCAAGTTCATTCGGCATGGGTATAATACCATAGTTTGCCGCTACATCATCAGCCACTCTCCCACAAGAGAGAAAAATGAATGACATAGCCAGTAACCAATATCTTATCTTCATAGTATTTGGGATAATAAGTTGGGATATTCCTTGATTGTCTTCAATATCAGTTCACCGAACAAAGTATTTGTCCAGGCAAACCAGGAACGAGTAAAGTCCGCGGCATCCTCCGAATGGAAAGACTCATGCATAAAGCCCGTCCCTCCGTCCGTATCACGAAGTTGCTTCAGACAAGCACGTATTTCTTCGGAATCATCCGTTGTAAAAGCCTTCATAATGATGCTCATCGGCCAGATATAATTCAATCCCACATGAGGACCTCCTACCCCTTCGCCGGCTTTTCCTTTAAAGAAATAAGGATTATTGTCACTCCATATCATTTTGCGGGTACTCTGGTAAATCGCATCTTTAAAAGAACAATAACCCAGATAAGGCGCAGCCAGCAAACTGGGTACATTGGCATCGTCCATACAAAGCGCGTTACCAAAACCGTCGACCTCAAAAGCATAAATACGTCCACAAACCGGATGATTGAAAGTACCATACCTGCGGATAGCTGCATCCACTTCATCTGCCAGTGCTATACATTTGCCAGAGAAGTCCTTGTTTCCATAAACTTTATCCTCTATCTCGGCCAATTGGCGCAATGACACAACTGCAAACATATTAGAAGGAATCAGAAAACCGTATTGTGTAGCATCATCTGACGGACGGAAAGAAGAAACGATTAAGCCGACCGGCTTTACCGGTGCTCCCCATCCGTTGTTAATCTGCGAATCTGTAGGGCGGTCGCAATCGCGCGTAAAGCTATAAGGTCCTAAGCCTTGTTTCCTCTGTTGCTCTTTAAAGGTCTTGACCACCAGCAGCATCGCTTTATGCCAATTTTCATCGAACACAGACGTGTCTTCCGTGTATTGCCAATAATGATAGGCCAAACGAATGGGATAGCACAAAGAATCTATCTCCCATTTGCGTTCATGCAGTTCCTTAACCATATGTTGTGTATGGTCGGTTTCCCAATAGCTGCCCAACGGCCCGTCGTTGAAGGCATTGGCATACGGGTCTATCAAGATACATTCAGTCTGTCTGTTGACAAGTCCTGCCACCATCAGCTGCAAGTCCCTATCTTTCTTCATCAACGGCAGATAGGGCCATACTTGCGCTGAAGAGTCGCGCAGCCACATGGCATCTATATCACCTGTAATGACGAAAGTATCCGGTCTGCCATTCTTCACTCTATATCTGACAGTAGTGTCAAGCGTATTGGGAAAACAGTTCTCGAACATCCAGCGCAACTTCTCGTCCTTTATTTTAGGCTTTACTTCTTCAATGGCAGCATCTACTGCCTTCGAAATGAAGCTCCTTTTGCTTGCAGAAGGACGCAACGAAACATATCTCTGGCTCAAAGTCCCGGATGAAGATAACACGGAAGCGGGCTGAAAGGTCATTGCAGCCAAGGCAAGCCCGCCAGTCTTCAGAAATTGGCGTCTTGACATATTGTTTTTCATGATTGATGTCTTCTTTAATAGGTATGCTTACCGGATGTCACATTTATCTTTTTCTCTTTTCCACCATAGAGTACACACAGTTCAAAATCGATATTGGAATCTACTGTAATACGAGGTTCATCACTTGCCGAACGGCGTGCCTCAGCTTTTAAGGAAATAAGCCCTTCGGGACCAAAAGGATAACGTTCTATGCCGTTAGTCTCCGTCAAATTCATATCCCAGATAATCTGCTTTTTGGCATAATCTCCCCGAATACCGATAATAAATTCTATCAATTCGGCAATAGGAGGAAGTCCTGCCCAACCTACAAAATTATCCCTTGCCATAAATCCCGGCTCAGCACTTTCCGGAGCATAATATTCCCAAAAAGTTCCAGTCTTCTTATAGACCTCAAACACTTGAGCATAATGATTCAAACAAATCTCCCGTGCCAGTTTACCATAACCTTTCTGCACAAGTCCCTGCATCACCATGTAATTAGTTCCCGGCCATACGCCACCCTGCCAATAACGGCCATTCTCCTTGTATTTGGGATTATCGGCAGACAAAGAAGGAATACGGTGTTTCCGGTTGAATGTGGCAGGATTATCCAATTCCTTCACCATACGGTCCAACTGTACAGAATCCAATACATCAGTAAACAGAGCCCAATAGGCACCTATTCCCTTGGTTGTACAGAGAGTGCCGTCAGCTTATTGGTCATAAAGGAAACCGGTCTTTTCATCCCAAAGATTGTCATGGATATATTTTCCCAGCATTTTGGCTTCGTCTTCAAACTCTTCTATCTCTTGCCAACGTTCCAGATAAAAGCCCATCTCAAGTAGTAAATTGGCAGTAAATAATTGCTGTAGGTTTGTATCCAACCAAATCATATGCCCGTGACTGTAGATAGGGCTGTATTCCGACGGAACACGGGGCATATTATCCATGCCGGTTCCCCATCCGCTTGACCAGTAGGTTCCATTTCTCCAAGTATGGTTCAATTTCAACCACTTATAATAAGCACAAAGTACCGGAAATATCTTGTGCAGGCGTTCTGTATCACCAAACTGATGGAAATAGACCTTCTCACACCAAGGCATCTAATTCGGTCCGGTACTCACCGGT
>ENA-ORHU01000260-ORHU01000260.1-human-gut-metagenome-genome-assembly--contig:-NODE-260-length-13087-cov-6.20112_pt1 | contig 13087 bp, 9 predicted proteins | sample MGYA00243022_ERZ508730 | MGnify/ENA primary metagenome ERZ508730 (study PRJEB26277, sample SAMN04329827) | human gut metagenome | biome: human-associated habitat | host: Homo sapiens | place: USA...
TAGAATATAAATATAATAATATAAAACTATGAAGTTCATCGTTTCAAGTACTGGATTATTCAGTCATTTACAAGCTATTAGCCGAGTTATCAACTCTAAAAATTCGTTACCTATTCTTGATTGTTTTTTGATGGAACTAACTGACGGAACGCTGTCTCTCACTGCTTCTGACAGCGAAACGACCCTGTCCACTTCACTGGAAGTAAATGAAAGTGACGGTGACGGACGCTTTGCCGTTTCTTCAAAAACCATACTCGAAGCCCTGAAAGAAATACCCGAACAACCACTTACTTTCCTGGTAAATACTGAAAACCTGGAAATCACCGTACAATATCAGAATGGTAAATACAGCCTGATGGGACAAAATGCCGACGAATATCCACAAGCTCCCGCATTAGGCGCAAATGCGGTACACGTAACGATGGGCGCTCCGGTGATGCTGGCTGGTATCAACCGTTCTTTATTCGCTACTGCCGATGATGAGTTACGTCCGGTAATGAATGGTATTTATTTTGATATCACTACCGAAGACATCACTTTCGTAGCCTCAGACGGGCACAAATTAGTACGCAATAAAACATTTGTGGCACATGGCGATGAAAAAGCCGCTTTCATTCTGCCCAAGAAGCCGGCAACCCTGTTGAAGAACCTGTTACCGAAAGAACAAGGAGATGTGCAAATTGATTTTGACGACCGTAACGCTACGTTTACATTAGAAAACTACAGTATGATATGCCGTCTTATCGAAGGACGCTATCCAAACTATAACTCAGTAATTCCGCAGGATAATCCTCACAAGGCCACCATTGACCGCATGACGCTGATCAGTGCGCTCCGCCGTGTATCTGTATTCTCATCGCAAGCAAGCAGTTTGATAAAACTCCGCCTCAGTGAAAATCAGATCCAGATCTCCGCACAAGACATTGATTTCTCCACCTCAGCAGAAGAAACACTGACTTGCCAATATACAGGAAGTCCCATGAGCATCGGCTTTAAATCAACATTCCTGATTGATATTTTAAACAATATCTCAGCACAGGAAATACTTTTCGAACTGGCTGATCCTTCACGTGCGGGCGTTATTGTCCCTGTAGAGCAGGAAGAGAACGAAGACCTGCTGATGCTGCTGATGCCTATGATGCTGAACGACTAAAAACGACACGCCACCATGTGGTGGAAAAACAATATATAATACAAGCTGAAAATGAAATTGAACTTGAAGAATCCTATTGTTTTTTTCGATTTGGAAACAACGGGAACAAATATAAACACAGACAGAATAGTGGAAATATGCTATCTGAAGGTGTATCCAAACGGCAACGAAGAAACGAAGACCATGCGTATCAATCCGGAAATGCACATTCCCGAACAATCCTCTGCTATCCACGGTATTTATGACGCAGATGTGGCAGACTGCCCTACCTTCAAGGAAGTGGCAAAAGAGATAGCCCGGGACATTGAGGGATGTGACCTGGCCGGTTTCAATTCCAATCGTTTCGACATTCCGGTTTTGGCTGAGGAGTTCCTGCGCGCAGGAGTAGACATTGACATGATGAAACGAAAATTCATTGACGTGCAGGTAATTTATCACAAACTGGAACAGCGTACCCTGTCTGCCGCCTATAAATTCTATTGCGGCAAGAATCTGGAAGATGCCCATACAGCCGAAGCCGACACACGCGCCACATACGAAGTACTGAAATCCCAATTGGACCGCTATCCGGAAGAACTGCAAAATGATATGGCATTTCTAGCCGAATACTCAAGTTTCAACAAGAATGTAGATTTCGCCGGACGCATTGTTTATGATGACAAAGGCGTGGAAGTATTTAATTTTGGGAAATACAAAGGAATGTCTGTCAGCGAAGTGTTACAAAAAGATCCAGGCTACTACAGCTGGATACTGAACGGTGATTTTACGCTGAACACGAAAAACGTACTGACAAAAATCAGACTACGTGAATCGGGAATGATGAAATGAGTATGAAAGGAAAAAAAATCGTACTAGGTATAACCGGAAGTATAGCCGCCTATAAAGCGGCTATACTCATTCGCGGACTTATTAAGAAGGGAGCGGAAGTACAAGTTGTGATTACCCCCGCAGGCAAAGAATTCATCACACCTATCACTTTATCTGCATTAACAAGTAAACCTGTTATCAGCGAGTTTTTTGCTCAACGTGACGGAACATGGAACAGTCACGTTGATTTGGGACTATGGGCGGATGCCATGATTATCGCTCCGGCTACCGCATCCACTATTGGTAAAATGGCCAACGGAATAGCGGACAATATGCTGATCACGACTTATCTGTCAATGAAAGCTCCCGTATTCGTAGCTCCGGCAATGGATCTGGATATGTTCGCACACCCTTCCACCCGGAAGAATCTGGACACGCTCCGTTCTTACGGAAATCACATTATAGAACCGGCAGAAGGGGAGCTAGCAAGCCATCTGGTAGGAAAAGGCAGAATGGAAGAACCGGAAAAAATAGTGGAAATACTGGAAGCTTTCTTTGCCAAACAACAAGACATGGCCGGAAAGAAAGTAGTCATTACCGCCGGTCCAACTTACGAAAAAATAGATCCGGTACGCTTTATCGGCAATTATTCTTCAGGAAAAATGGGATTCGCACTTGCCGAAGAATGCGCTTCACGTGGAGCGGAAGTATCACTAATCAGCGGACCGGTAACGATTCAGGCCCATCACCCTAACATCCGCCGCATAGATGTGGAAAGTGCTGGAGAAATGTACGAAGCCGCCATCCGCGAGTTTCCTACAGCTTCGGCTGGCATCCTGTGTGCGGCAGTGGCCGACTTTACCCCGGAAACCGTAGCCGGTCATAAAATCAAAAGAGAGAAAGATAATCTAATACTGCAACTGAAACCCACACAAGACATTGCCGCCGCACTGGGAAGCCGGAAAAAGGACGGACAAATATTAGTGGGATTTGCTTTGGAAACAAATGATGAAACAAAAAATGCACAAGGAAAACTGGAACGTAAGAACCTTGATTTCATTGTACTGAACTCATTGAACGACCAAGGAGCAGGGTTTCGTTGTGATACCAACAAAATAACGATTATAGACCGTCAAGGAGTAACTCCTTATCCGCTGAAAAGCAAACAGGAAGTAGCAAGAGATATTATTGACAGACTGGTAAATAATAAATAATTTCTTAATTTGCCACGTTGTCAATGTGCTAATTACCATGCGGAATACAGCGCAACAAATTAGCAAATTGACAAACCAGCAAATTATTAAAAAGGAGCAAGAATATGCTGCAATCTATCTATATACAGAATTATGCATTGATTGATACATTGGATATCAGTTTCACCCCCGGTTTCTCTGTCATCACCGGAGAGACCGGCGCCGGTAAATCGATTATTCTAGGCGCTATCGGCTTGTTACTGGGACAACGGGCCGATATCAAAGCTATCAAGAAAGGCGCCAATAAATGTATTGTAGAAGCACGTTTCAACATCTCCGCCTATCAGATGGAGCCTTTCTTTACCCAAAGAGATTTGGAATATGATCCGAATGAATGTATTATCCGCCGCGAGTTATATGCATCGGGCAAAAGCCGCGCATTCATAAACGACACGCCGGCCTCATTGGCGCAGATGAAGGAACTGGGCGAGAAACTGATAGATGTACATAGCCAGCATCAAAACCTGTTGCTCAACAGTGAGGGATTCCAATTGAATGTATTGGATATCCTGGCACAAAATGACAACGAACTTTCAGCATACAAAAATATTTATACCGAGTACAAGAACGTATGCAAACAGCTGGCCGATTTCATAACACAAGCCGAGCAAAGCCGGAAGGATGAAGATTACATCCGGTTCCAACTGGAACAGCTGGATGATGCAAACCTTCAGAAAGGAGAACAAACCGAACTGGAACAGGAAGCCGAAACTTTGAGTCATGCCGAAGAAATAAAAGCGGGCTTGTACAAAGTGGACCAAATAATGTCTTCGGAAGATGCCAGCCTGTTGTCCGCTACCAAAGAATGTATGCAAACCCTGCATAACATAGCGAGAGTGTACACACGTGCCCAGGAATGGATAGGGCGTTTAGACAGTTGTTACATAGAGCTGAAAGATCTGTCGCATGAAATAGCAGGCGCACAGGAGGAAGTGGAGTTCAACCCCACCCGTCTGGATTATGTAAATGAACGCCTGAACTTAATCTACTCTCTGCAACAGAAACATCACGTACAAACAATAGAGGAATTGATAGCTGTGCAAACCGACTACCATGAGAAGCTGAACGCCATCACTTCTTTTGACGACCGTATAGCAGAACTTACCGCCCAAAAAGAAACGCTATATGACAAAGTGATAAAGCAAGCCGCTGTGCTGACAAAGCTTCGTTCCCAATCGGGTAAGAACATTGAGAAACAGATGCAAAGCCTGCTGGTTCCGCTCGGTATGCCCATTGTGCGCTTTGTTGTGGAAGTGAATCCGCGCTAGGAACCGGACAGTAAAGGGATGGACAGTGTGACATTCCTGTTTTCGGCCAACAAGAATGGAACATTACAAAATGTAGCTTCCGTAGCATCGGGCGGTGAGATTGCCCGTGTCATGCTTTCGCTGAAAGCCATGATAGCCGGAGCTGTGAAACTGCCTACTATCATCTTTGATGAAATAGACACTGGAGTTTCCGGTTCCATCGCCGAGAAAATGGCACTCATCATGCAGGAAATGGGAAAACAAAACCGTCAGGTCATCAGTATCACCCATCTGCCCCAAATTGCAGCACGCGGCATCACTCATTATAAAGTATATAAGGAAGATACGGAAACAGGCACCAACAGCTACATCCGCCGCTTGACTGATGAAGAAAGAGTAAAAGAAATAGCCAATATGCTAAGTGGAGCTACCTTGACAGAGGCAGCCCTGAACAATGCAAAGGCGCTGATAAGTGGCTAGTGCCAAGTGATTTATGGACTGTCATATTGCAGACATTAATCACTTACCACTAACCACCTGTCACTAACCATTAACCACTAATTAGACATGTTAGAAAAGAATGAAATGATTTTCGGTGTACGCGCTGTTATTGAAGCCATACAAGCCGGAAGAGAGATAGATAAAGTATTGGTGAAGAAAGATATACAGAGCGAACTGTCCAAAGAACTGTTTGCCTGTTTGAAAAATACCCTCATCCCTGTTCAGCGTGTACCCGTGGAGCGTATTAACCGTATCACCCGGAAAAACCATCAGGGAGTTGTAGCATTCATCTCCTCTGTCACCTACCAGAAAACAGAAAATCTGGTACCTTTCTTGTTTGAAGAAGGAAAAACACCCTTATTCGTCATGCTGGATGGAATTACCGATGTACGTAACTTCGGAGCCATTGCCCGTACCTGCGAATGTGCCGGTGCAGATGCCATTATTATTCCCTCGAAAAACAGTGTCAGTGTCAATGCTGACGCAATGAAAACATCCGCAGGAGCTCTGCACACTCTTCCCGTATGTCGCGAACAAAGTTTGACTAATACCATCAAGTATCTGAAAGACTGCGGATTCAAGATTGTAGCAGCTACGGAAAAAGGGGATTATGATTACACCAAAGCAAACTATAAAGACCCTGTATGTATCATTATGGGAGCCGAGGACACAGGTGTTCCCTACGAGCACCTTTCTCTGTGCGATGAATGGATCAAAATACCGTTAATGGGTAAAATAGAATCACTGAACGTATCGGTTGCCGCAGGTATTCTGATTTATGAAGCTGTAAAACAACGCGGCTTCACAGAAGACAAGACGGCATCCGCTTTATAAAATACCGTATCATCGTTAACAAACAATTAACTATATCATGAAGAAAGTACTTTTGATATTGGCATGCGGCATAGCTACCCAGCTAAGCTATGCACAAGCAACCCCAAAGTGGGCCGACAAAGCTAAAAAAGCCGTTTTTTCCATCGTTACATACGATAAAGATAACAAAATCAAGAATACAGGAAATGGATTCTATATCAATGAAAATGGAACGGCATTATCTGATTACACCCTGTTTGAAGGAGCCGAACGCGCAGTAATCATTAACGCGGACAGTAAAGAATTACCTGTATTGCGTATCTTGGGAGCCAACTCCATGTATGACATCGTAAAATTTAATACTGAAGCCGATAAAAAGACCATAGCATTAAAATCGGCATCACAGCCGGCATCAGTAGGTGAAACAGTCTATCTGCTACCCTACTCGACTCAAAAAGCGGCAACCTGCCAGACAGGGACCGTCACCAAAGTAGACACCATTGGCGACAAGGCATATTATTATACACTGGCAATGACAACCAACGAAAAAACCGTAAGTTGCCCTATTATGAATGCCAATGGAGAAGTATTAGGTTTAATCCAAAAAAACGCATCGGATGAGGCCAAGGAAAGTTATGCCATCGGAGCTACATACGGTGCCTCACTGAGCATTACCGCCCTTTCTTTGAACGACATGTCACTGAATAAAATCGGCATCAAAAAAGGACTGCCCGAAACAGAAGACCAAGCACTGGTGTACCTGTTCATGGCATCTTCACAACAAAATCAGAACGAATATATCACCACATTAAACGATTTTCTGGAACAATATCCCAACAGCGCAGACGGATATATACGCCGTGCCACTACTTATATGGGATTTAGTGATGATGAACACAACGCTTTGGCAGATGCTGACCTGAAGAAAGCACTGGAAGTGACTACCAACAAGAGTGAGACGCAATATAATATCGCTAAATTAATTTATTCGTACATCATCTCTTTAGGTGACAAGAAACCATACGGTGACTGGAGTTACGACAAAGCTCTCTCCATCATTCATGATGCCATGCAAGCCGACAACCAACCCATTTACACACAATTGGAGGGAGATATTCTGTTTGCTATGAAGAAATATCCTGAGGCATACGCCGCTTATGAGAAAGTGAACCAGTCTTCCATAGCCTCTGCCGCTACATTTTACTCGGCAGCCAAAACCAAACAACTGATTGAAGGAACAGATATGAACGAGGTTATTGCCTTGATGGATAGTGCTGTGGCACGTTTCACCAAGCCTTATACATCGGAAGCTGCTCCTTATTTCTATGAACGGGCAGAAATAAAAGCCCAGACAGGTAAATACCGTGAAGCGGTAATAGATTATGATACTTTTTATGATGCTATCGGTGGACGGGTTACAGCCGCTTTTTATCTGCAACGCGAACAGGCGGAAATACAATGTAAGATGTATCAGCAAGCTATCAATGACATTAATAAAGCAGTAGAAATGACTCCTGAGGATGTAGCCATGTGGGTGGAAAAAGGTTCGGTGCATCTACGTGTAGGGCAACATAACGAAGCAATAGAAGCATTGGAAAAGGCTATCTCTTTAGACCCGAAAGCCGCAGCCGCATACCGCATGCTGGGATACTGCCAGATACAATTAAAGAAAAACAAAGAAGCCTGTGCAAACTTTGCCAAAGCAAAAGAACTGGGCGATGAAGTGGTAGACGGACTGATACAGAAGTATTGCAAATAATACCGGAAAGCTCCATCCAAAATCCGCGAATCTTGCTACGTGATTTCTGAAATCTTGTTGCATGATTCGCGGATTTTTGCTACAAGATTTCAGGGAGCATTCCCTGCCATTCATGAAAAAGCAGGAAAGGAAAAAATTCTACTTATCCCACAACTGCTGTATAATCAGTACCCGTTTCGTATCTTCCGTCACCCGGAAACGGTCATCGCTACGCTCTCCTACCAGCCATACAATCTGGCCTGCAGAGCAAACCACATATTGATTTTCTTTCTGGAAAAGAGAAAACTTACGATCTGTCAGATAATCGCTGATCTTCTTTTTCCCTTTCATTCCGAAAGGAATAAATTTATCCCCCTGCCGCCATTTACGCACCGTGAGAGGTAGCACCACCTTGTCTGCATCCAAATAGGCCGTATCCTTATTCTTAGGGATGACAAAGTCTGGCATTATTTCCTGCGTTTCCATTGCAAGCCGGAACGGGGGCACATTTTCCTCCACTTCCTCATCCGCCAGCTTCCTCCTGCGAATAATCAACTCCGTCCTGTCGCGCAGTACCTCCCATCCGGCAGAAACAAACCTTTTTCCCGACTGGGCAGACAAACTGCGGAATACATCTCCTGCCTGGACAGAATTGAAACCTAACGGATGAAGAATCTCAAACAGCAAAGCCGCCGGAGCACTCTCTTCCATCAAACGAGAAATAAGAATATGACCGGACTTTTCCATCACCCTTTCTTTTCCTGCCTCTATCTCCTTATTATATATAAGAGAAACATCAGTCAGACGCCTTGATGTTTCAGCTATACTTTCACTGACAGAAGGATTCAGCTCACGCAACATCGGAAGAATATTCAGACGGATTTTATTACGCATATATTCATCTTGCAAATTGGTACTGTCTGTAACATAACCTTGACGCAAACAACGCAAATAATCCAAAATATCCTGACGGCTCACCTCCAACAAAGGCCGTACAATGCAGCCGTTATGCGGACTAATACCTTTCAAGCCATTGATTCCCGCGCCACGTATCAAATTCAATAAAAAAGTTTCCACACTATCGTCCCGGTGATGGGCTACGGCAATAACAGCCACCCCCCTCTCCTTACGCAGTTGTTCGAACCAATCATAGCGCATTTCGCGAGCCGCCATCTCAATAGAAACATGATGCCTCGAAGCATAAGTGACCGTATCAAAATGAATAACATGCAAAGCCACTCCTAATCCTTTACACAACTCATTGACAAACCTTTCATCTCTATCGGATTCCTCACCACGAAGGTGAAAATTACAATGGGCAGCCTCACAATGATACCCTAAAACAAGCAAGACACGCAACAAAGCTACCGAATCTGCCCCGCCACTCAATGCCACTAACACCATATCATGCAAGGTGAAAAGTTGTTTCTCCTCTATATACTTCTGAATATTCCAATGAAACATGGCACAAAGATAAGAGTTCTGCAAGACAAAAACAAAGTGCCCGTTCTTTATTTAAAAACAATCTAAATAATTTGCATACTTCTAAGTAATAACTTATCTTTGCAAAAAATTTAAAACAAAATGCGTTTATCCGAATTAAGAACAGGAGAAAAAGGCGTAATAGTCAAGGTTTTAGGCCACGGTGGTTTCCGCAAGCGAATCGTTGAAATGGGTTTTATTAAAGGAAAAACCGTAGAGGTAATCTTGAACGCCCCTTTGAAAGACCCTATAAAATACAGACTACTAGGTTACGAGATCTCCCTCCGAAGACAAGAGGCAGATATGATTGAGGTGGTAAGCGAGCAGGAAGCACGCACGATGCAAAACCCTTACCATGGTTCCATAACAGAAGATGTACCCGTGCCCGAATCAGAACTGGTGGCACTGGCAAAAGGCAAACGCCGTACAATCAATGTAGCCTTAGTAGGTAATCCCAATTGTGGAAAGACTTCGCTATTCAATATTGCATCCGGCGCCCACGAACATGTAGGAAACTACAGTGGTGTGACAGTAGATGCCAAGGAAGGTTTTTTCGACTTCCAAGGTTATCATTTCCGTATTGTAGATTTACCCGGAACCTATTCTCTTTCAGCCTATACTCCGGAAGAACTTTATGTACGCAAACATATCATTGAAGAAACTCCGGATGTAATTATCAATGTGGTAGACTCTTCTAACTTGGAACGTAATTTCTATCTTACCACCCAATTGATTGATATGAATGTGCGTATGGTTATCGCCTTGAATATGTACGATGAGCTGGAAGCCAGCGGAAATAAATTGGATTATACCCAAATAAGCCAGCTGATCGGCGTGCCTATGGTACCTACTGTCTGCCGACGGGGAGAAGGGGTAGACAAACTGTTCCATGTTATCATCGGTATTTACGAAGGAGGAGATTTCCTGTCACAAAAGGGCGAAATACGTTCTGAAATTCTGGAAGACCTGAGAGACTGGCACAAAACCTACGTACCCGACCACGAATTCGGAAGCCACAAAGAAGAGGAAGATGCCCGCCCACGCGGATATATGCGTCATATTCATATTAACCACGGTCCTGAACTGGAGCGCAGTATCGAAGAAGTCAAGAAAGCAATCAGTCAAAACGCAGACATACGCCATAAATATTCCACCCGCTTCCTATCCATCAAATTACTGGAAAACGATAGGGAAATAGAAAATTTCATCTCTACACTGCCTAATGGCAAAGAAATCATAACGATACGCAACAAGGAAACATTACGTATCCGTAAAGTGATGAACGAAGACAGCGAGCAAGCTATTACGGATGCTAAATATGGTTTTATCACCGGAGCTTTGAAAGAAACATTCACCGACAATCATTTGGAAAAAGAACAAACGACCCGCGTGATAGACAGTATTGTGACACATCGCATTTGGGGATATCCTATTTTATTCCTGTTTCTTTATATCATGTTTGAGGGAACCTTTGTTTTGGGTGACTATCCTATGCAAGGTATTGAATGGCTAGTAGACCAATTAGGCAACCTGATACGAAACAATATGGCTGAAGGTCCTTTGAAAGACTTACTGATAGATGGTATTATCGGTGGAGTGGGCGGTGTTATCGTTTTCCTGCCGAATATCCTCATATTATACTTTTTTATTTCTATATTGGAAGATTCGGGGTATATGGCACGCGCCGCATTTATCATGGATAAAATAATGCACCGGATGGGACTGCATGGCAAGTCCTTTATCCCACTGATTATGGGATTCGGTTGTAATGTACCTGCCATAATGGCAACACGTACTATAGAAGATCGAAAGTCCAGACTAATCACCATGTTGGTGAATCCTTTAATGTCCTGTAGTGCGCGTCTTCCCATATATTTAGTTATGATAGGTGCTTTTTTCCCTAACTGCGCCAGCTTTATGTTACTTTGTATCTATACTGCAGGTAGTTTATTAGCAGTAATTATGTCCCGAATGTTCAGTAAATTTCTAGTGAAAGGAGAAGATTCTCCATTTGTGATGGAACTCCCCCCCTATCGTATGCCTACTTCTAAAAGTATCATGCGTCATACATGGGAAAAAGGAGCACAATATCTGAAAAAGATGGGAGGCATTATCATGATTGCCTCAATTATTATTTGGTTTCTAGGGTATTATCCACGGCATGATGCTCATGAAAGCGTAGCCGAACAACAAGAAAATTCATATATCGGACAAATAGGCAAAGCAATAGAGCCTGTTATCAAACCGCTAGGATTTGACTGGAAGTTAGGAATCGGACTTATTTCAGGTGTAGGCGCTAAAGAATTGGTAGTAAGTACACTAGGAGTATTATACACAAATGAAGGAGATGTGGAAAATGTGAATCTTTCTGACCGTATTCCCATTACTCCACTGGTTGCATTAGCTTACATGTTGTTTGTATTGATCTACTTCCCCTGTATTGCCACTTTCGCAGCAATCAAGCAAGAATCCGGCAGTTGGAAATGGGCCATATTCGCAGCAGGATACACCACTGGATTGGCTTGGCTTGTTGCATTTACCGTATTCCAAATAGGAAGTATTATCATTTAATAAACCTAAACCTAAAATTATTTGTTTATCAAGCATGGAATTACAACAAATTATAGTTATTGCAATCGTATGCCTCTGTACAATATGGATAAGTATACGTATCTTTCAGTATTTCAAGCGCATAAAGAACAATAGCAATCCGTGTGAATGCTGTAATTCTGATTGCGCCATGAAGTCTATGCACAACAAGCCAAAGTGCGGTTGCGAAAAAAATGCAGAAAAGTGAGAAAAAAAATAGCAAAATATTTGCAGATTAAAAAAAATGTCGTACCTTTGCAACCGCAATCGAGAAACAAAGATTGATAACAATAAGGTTCCTTGGATGAGTGGCTTAGTCAGCGGTCTGCAAAACCGTGTACGGCGGTTCGAATCCGCCAGGAACCTCCAAAAGCAAGAAAGGATTAGAATGAAAATTTCTAATCCTTTTGTTTTTCAACTATTTACGTCCTCTGTGGTGGAAGGATTGGAAGAAGAATTTTCATAGTTTTCAGCTTTTGTTTTACAATTGTTTTACAGTAAAACGGAGAAAAATTGTAATGAAAGCTACGATTAAGATTGAGTTGCGCAAAGATTACGCAACCAAAGAAGGCAAACAGATGGTTTGTCTGCGTTACACTGCCTACCGCCGTTCTACTTTAATCAGTATGAACATAGCGGTATTACCTAAGCATTGGAATAAAGTATCGAATACGGTACGTGCTTCCGAACCTCGTTGTTACTACTACAACAAAGCCATCAGTGAAGTTTATCAGAAGGCAGACACGATTGTTATGGAGAATTTCTTTGCTCCGTTGTCTCTGTCCCAATTCTTAGAACGCCTGAAAGATAAGCATCACGGCAATACGGATTTCTATGTTTTCATAGAGAATGAGATAGAGCAGCTAAAGCAATCCCGTGCAGCCGGAACGATTTCTAACTATTACAAGCTAATCAATACCATGAAAGAATGGAAACATGCCCTTTCTTTTGGTGAGATTACTTTGGATTTTATCCAGCAGTTCCACAATCATGAATTGGAAGTTGGCAATATTCTTTCCACTGTTTATAAGAAGCACTCTAACTTGAAATTTCTTATCGGTATCGCTGTTGATAAGGAGAAGCTGGCAAAGACCCCTATGAGAAGTTCGAAATCAAAAAGAATATTAAGGCTCAAAATAACGATGTGCTTACAGAGGAAGAACTCAAAAAACTACAAGCTGTGTACGATAAGAAAGAATACAGTAAAGGAAAGCAGGAAGTATTGAGAGAATTTCTGTTTAGCTGCTATACCAGCTTATCTTTTGCAGAGTTCTCTGTACTGACTTACTCGGACATCAAACCGATAACGGTTGATACAGGCGAAACGTACCTTATATTATGTAATGAGCGCACCAAAACCAGCGTGACTTACAAAATACCCATTGTTTCTCCTGTAGTGGTGGCTCTACTTGGAAATGGCGAACCTTGCCAAAAGATTTTCTTGCCTATCTCCAATCAGCCGACAAACCGTTATCTGAAAAATATAATGGCAGCATTGATGATT